>Ga0315548_1001170_pt1 | contig 22751 bp, 19 predicted proteins | sample SalMarSW160110MG_2_FD_202540 | JGI IMG/M metagenome (GOLD analysis project Ga0315548, IMG submission 202540) | Salt marsh sediment microbial communities from the Plum Island Ecosystem LTER, Massachusetts, United States - Salt Marsh Sediment SW1601-110 ...
GCAGAATATGCCTTTTCAGAGGAAAGGGACTCGATGAAAAATTCTATCTGTTTCTTCAAAGAAAGTGAAATCATCAAAATCAAGCTGCTCTACGGGTCTTTTTTTTCAGTTTGGTAAGGCGGCGTCTGTAAATTTTCGCCATTTTATTATCATTATTGCTGAGAGCGACTTCTCGATCCGCCTTCAGCGCCTTCATCTTTTTTTTAATTTCCCGGACTGAGGAATCAGTCTTTTTCGTTAAATCTTCTTTTATCCCTCTCGCCTTTTTTATTGCGTTGATGAGCTCGGCCTTGTTCATCCCATAAACACCTGTTATTTCAGGTATTTGTTTGCCAACCCCCCTCAATTCCTTGGCCGTCATTTTCTCCAGCGGTTTTTCTTTTATCTCCTTTTTCTTTTTACCCATGTTCTAAAAATCTCCTTTTCTTGCATCATTTTAGCTTTATAAAATAACGAGGCCGACACCGCATTCAGGTGATCCGGTTTTTAGCGGGTCACTGTCTGAGACGTTAAAAACCGGATTATCTGAATGCGATAAATTTTCTCAAAGGGCCAAATTAATACTTTTTCTTTCCTTTGTTATAAAAGCACAAGCGGAGGCTGCAAAACCCCCGCTAAAGAGATAATTTATTAACAATTTTTACATATTATGTCAATAAATAGATAACCGTTATTCACTTATTCACTATCCCCCTTTTTTTCTTTATCCATTATCGCAAGAAACGGCTTAAAAAGTTCAAGGGGAAACGGAAAGATTGTGGTGGTATTCTGCTCGGCAGATATCTCACGCATCGTCTGTAGATACCTGAGCTGCAATGCCATGGGATGGTCACGAATAATTTCAGCAGCCTCGGCCAGCTTGTCTGCCGCCTGAAATTCACCGTCGGCATTGATTATCTTGGCACGCCGTTCCCTCTCCGCCTCAGCCTGCTTGGCCATGGACCGCTGCATCTCCTGGGGCAAATCAATATGCTTAAGCTCCACTGTTGTGACCTTTATTCCCCACGGATCCGTGTGCAGATCTAGAATTTCCTGAAGCTGAGAATTAATCTTTTCCCTCGCGGACAAAAGCTCATCGAGTTCCGCCTGACCGCATACGCTCCGTAACGTTGTCTGTGCCAGCTGTGACACCGCATAATTGTATTCTTCCACTTCGATAACCGCTTTTATAGGTTCAATGACCCTGAAATAAATAACGGCATTTACCTTTACGGAAACATTGTCCTTGCTAATAACGTCCTGGGGATCAACATCCATGACAACAAGACGCATACTTACCTTTACCATTTTGTCAACGATCGGAATAAGTATGATCAGCCCAGGCCCTTTTGCCTTTATCACCCTGCCGAGCCTGAATATAACCCCCCGTTCATACTCGTTTAAGATGCGTATGGCCGCAGACAGAAAAAAAACAGTCAACACAAGTATTGCTATTATCGTATACATTATATGCTCCTTTCAAGCGGTTCCACCTCAAGGACAAGATTGACGATCTTTACAACCCGGACCCTGGTGCCGGTTTGGATCGGATCTTTTGAGATTGCTTTCCACAGTTCCCCGTGCACAAACACCTTGCCCTCAGGCATGAGAGATTCTCTTACGACCCCGATTTCCCCGATCAGGCCCCGTGCGCCGGTTCTCGGCTTAGAAAGATGTGATTTAAAGACAAGACCTGAAACAACTACAAAAAAGCCTGAAATCAGAACAAGGGTGGGTATGAGCACTTCCCATGACAGTCTCATGCCGGTGTCGCTGTTTTCAAATAACATAATAGAACCGAGCAAAAGCGAAGTAATGCCCGCTATACTCAAAAGCCCGTAGCTTGTAATCTTCATCTCCATAATGAAAAAAATAAGGGCAAGAACGATAAGGAGAAATCCTGCATAGTTAACCGGTATGGTCTGAAACGCAAAGAAAGCCAGGATAATGGAAATCCCGCCGACGACCCCGGGAAGAACAGCGCCGGGGTGTGACAATTCAAAGTAAATACCGGCAAGACCGATCATCATAAGGATATACGCAATATTAGGATTGCTGATTGTCTTTAAAATTTTAGTCCTTAAATCCTCTTCCAGTAAAGTCTTTTTGACATTGTCGAGTTTTAAAACTCCTTTGTCTTGAATCTTGCGGCCGTTGATCTGACGGATCAGATCATCTGCGTCTTTTGCCACAATATCTATGACATTTGCCTTTAGCGCCTCGGTTTCCGTCACGGAAACGCTTTTTCGGACGGCCTTTTCAACCCAATCGGCGTTTCTTCCCCTTTTTTTTGCGATACTCCTTGCATGGGCCACCATGTCATTTATCACCTTTTCGGACATGGCGCCGCTGATTTCCTTGCCGCCGGCCCCCACCGGATGCGCCGCACCGATGTTTGTTCCCGGCGCCATGGCTGCAATGTCTGCCGCCATAGTAATCATTACGCCTGCTGAAGCAGCCCTGGCCCCGCTCGGAGCCACATAAATCACAACCGGGACCTTGCTTGCAAAAATTGCCATTACAATTTCACGCATGGATTCGGCAAGACCGCCCGGAGTGTCAAGCTCGATAATAATACATGAAACGCTTTCCTCCGAAGCTTTGTTAATCCCTTTTTTCAAAAAATCAGCCACCGCCGGACTGATGGGACCCGACATCTGGATGATATAGACCTCATTTACTGCTGCAAAACCGTTTCCGGGGCAGCAGAATAACACAAACAATAAGGCCGATATAAGGAAAAAGATGTTTTTCATGTTCTTTTTATTCAAGTTGGTTCTCTTTATTCATAACTGGAATGTTGGAAAAATGGGTTGTTGTAGAATTTCCGGGTCGTTTAATCGCCCAATGCCTTCATCAACTTTTTCATATCTTCCCAAACATCACGCTTTTTACCTGGGTTGCGAAGAAGGTAGGCCGGGTGATATGTGGGCAAAAGCCTTATCCCGTTATAATCATGAAAACGTCCTTTGAGTTTTGAAATAGGTTTTTTTGTTTCAAGCAGCGCCTGTGCGGCAAAAGTCCCCAGGGCACATATAAAATCCGGCTTTATGGCCGCAATTTGACGCTTTAAAAAAGGTAAACACGACTCTATCTCGTCCGGCAGGGGATTTCTGTTACCCGGCGGGCGGCACTTTATGATATTACATATATAAACCTGTTCGCGGGTAAACTTTATGGCCTCTATTATCTTTGTAAGAAGACGGCCAGCAGCCCCTACAAAAGGTTTCCCTTTTTGATCCTCATCATAGCCCGGTCCTTCGCCCACAAATACCAGTCTTGCATGAGGATCACCGGCGCCAAAGACAATATTTTTTCGGCTTTCCGAAAGCCTGCAGCGGCGGCATTCACCCAGATCAATTCGGATCACCTCCAAGGTTTCGGATGAAAGTACCGCTTTATGTCCCCAAGATTCCATTATGTTAAGGCTCTCTTTTGAACAGTCAAAACCACGGCAACCGTTTTCGGATAAAAATCGGAAGCTTTCGCATAGTTCTTCAAGCGCCGTATCAAAATCGCTTTTATAAGACATCTGTATTATATTTACCGGTTATAATTTGAACGTAACATCTCAATAAATGATGGATTCGGCTCAACATAACCATTTAATACACCAGAACTTATTGAGAAGTTACATTTGAACTTTCTAATTTTTAATATAATTACAAGTTAGTTCTCTTCAACCCCCCTGCCATCGCAAGTCATGACCGGGAAGGTCACAATTGGAATAAAGGAATGCCGGTGCCATTATTCCAGTTGGGGCGAAGCCCCTAAATTTTCTTTAATATCCGGTCCAGAAGAATATGGGCGACCTCATCTTTTTGCATTTCAGGAATAGCCTCTTTTGTGCCGTCTCTATAAAACAGGGTCACCTTATTGGTATCAATACCAAAACCCGAAGAGGGCCCCCCCACGAGATTCCCCACAATAATATCAAGATTTTTTTCTGCCAGCTTTTTTTCTGCAAACGGTTCAAGGTTTTCCGTTTCCGCAGCAAACCCCACAAGTATCCGGTCTTTTTTTCTCCTCCCTACCTCTTTCAAAATATCCCGGGTTTTTTCCAGTGACAAAACCAGTTCATCCTTTTCCTTCTTGATTTTCTGTCCGGACTGCTCCTTTGGCCGGTAATCAGAAACCGCTGCTGCCTTAATAATTATTTCTGAATCTTCCATGTGCTCAAACACAGCAAGGGCCATCTCCCGGGCCGTGCCTACCCTGACCACCGTCACGTTATTTGGATCGGGAAGATTTGTCGGGCCTGTTATCAGAATAACATTCCCCCCCCTTTGTTCTGCAGCCCTTGCTACCGCAAAGCCCATCTTTCCGGAAGAAGGATTGCTGATGAACCGAACCGGATCGATAAATTCGCGAGTCGGACCGGCGGTTACAAGTATCTTTTTACCCTTCATATCTTTGGGTGAAAGATAAAATAACAGCCTGTCAAGTATATCTTCGGGTTCAGGAAGGCGACCGGGTCCGGTAGCACCGCAAGCAAGTTCCCCTGATTCCGGTTCTATGACAAAATGCCCATCGGACTTGAGTCTCTCAAGATTCCTCTGGACCGCTTTTGCTTCAAACATATTCGTGTTCATAGCAGGGCAGATTACCACAGGACATGTTACCGCCAGAATAAAAGTGCTCAGCGCATCATCGGCAATCCCGCCGGCGATCTTGCCGATAATATTTGCCGTTGCCGGTGCAATAATCACAGCATCCGCTTCATTCGCCCAATCAATATGCCTGATGGAGGCATCATCAACCGTTTCAAAGAGACTGGTACAGACCGGTTGGCGTGATAAGGCCCAAAAAGTTAGAGGCCCTACAAACTCTGAGGCGTTTTTAGTCATAATGACCCTGACGTTCGCCTCCTCCTTGATAAGGAGCCTTAAAAGTTCGACGCTCTTGTATGCTGCAATCCCTCCTGATACACCCAGTACGATATTTTTATTACTGAAAATACGTTTCATCTCTGGCCACCGATATATCTTTGTAGTTTCTTAAGCTTTTGAGTGCCGTTAAACCTGAGCAAAAGATCGATCCATTCACTGAACAGCATGAAAAGATTCTCTCGATCTTCATCAAATCCTCTGTTTTCAATTTCAGAAAGCGCATCAATGAGATCCTGGCGACCCGGTTCCTGTTTTAATAGGTAGTTATAAATTTCTGCCGCTTTACCCAAATTGCCCTGATCGGCATAGACTTTTGCCATTGTCCGGGTATAAAAAACATCATCTTCCATTAATTTTATTTACCCTTTCTACCTTTCTTTACCTTGATCACAACCTCGTCTTTACCGATCACGCCAAGTTCATTCCTGGCCACATTCTCTACATATTCGGGATCGTTCTTCAATCTTTCTATTTCGCGATACAAGGAAAGGTTTTTCCGGATCAGTTCATCATTTTTCTTTAACAGAATGTCTCTTTCCGTTTTCAGCCGGTATAAATCGGCAAGACCATTTTCACCGAATAGAGTGAACATTAGCAACGAAAACAGTACTATTATTGCAAAAGCAAGCAGAATATTTTGCTTTGAAATCACTTTTTATCTATGCCTTTCCCGGCTATAGCCAGAACATTTTTTAGTTCCTTGCTCTTTAGCAATAAGGAAAAAGAACCATAGAGAACAAGACCGGTCACGATACTTCCCATGAGCCCGAAGAAAAGGCCGGATAATGTCCCGTCTTCAGAAGGAATAATCAAAAACGCAGTGGCCCAGACAACAGCTCCCATAATCCCTGAACAAATCATTATTTTACAGGCAGACTCGGTAATACCTTTCAATCCCAGCGCACCGAGTTTTTTCCTCAAGGCCCGGACAAGAAGCCCCAGGTTCAACATTGAAGCAAGGGACGTTGAGAGTGCAAGACCACCGTGTCCCATCGGTCCCATAAGAATGACTCCGAGTATGATATTGGCGCAAACGGACACGACGGCAGTTCGTACTGGCGTCCTTGTGTCCTGTAATGCATAAAATGTCGAAACAACAATCCGTACCGCTGAAAAAGCCCAGAGACCTATACTATAATACAAAAGCGCGTATGCAGTCAAACGTGTGGTTTCTGAATCAAAAGCTCCTCTTTTAAACAACAATGCAACAATAGGTTCCCTTAATACGATCAGGCCGACCATTGAAGGGATGGTGATAAAAAAGACCATTCTCATGGCGTATGAAAAGGTATCTCTGACAGCCTGCAAATCTTTTTCAGCCGCCTGCCTGGAAAGACTTGGCAGAACAGCAGTGGCCGTGGCTATCGCAAATATTCCGAGTGGAAACTGTACCAGGCGGTCAGCATAATAAAGATACGAAACACTCCCTTGGGCCAGTAAAGAAGCAAGCAGGGTCCCCACCAGGATGTTGATCTGATATACAGCGGCGCCGAATATGGTTGGAAGCATGAGCAGGCCGACCTTTTTTAGACCGGGGTGGTAAATATTTGCTTTTTTCCAGAAATAAAACCCTTTTTTTATAAGAAAGGGCACCTGAAGTGCCAGTTGCAAAAATCCCCCGATCAGCACCCCGATGGCAATCCCAGTCACCGGATCAGCCATGTGAGGTGCAATTAAGAATACCGAGCCTATTATGGAAATGTTCAAAAAAACCGGGGCCAGGGCCGGTGCGGCGAAATGACCGAGAACATTAAGTATCCCCATGCAAAGTGCAACAAGTCCGATGAAAAAAATATACGGAAACATGATACGGGTTAAAAGTACCGTAAGTGAATATTTTTCGGGTGAGGCGACAAACCCGGGAGCGATAACCCGGATGATAACTGGGGACAGCAAAATACCTGCAATAACGGTGGCAACAAGCAACACGGAAAGGAGCCTTATGGCGGACCTTGCCATTTCAAAGGCATCATCTTTTCCCCGTTTTGTAAGGTATTCGGTAAAAACGGGAATAAATGCAACGCTCAAAGAACCTTCGGCAAAAAGCCTTCTTAAAAGGTTGGGAATTCTGAAAGCTACAAAAAAAGCATCCGAAGCGAGCCCGGCGCCAAAAAACCAGGCAATCACCACATCTCTTATGAAACCGAAAAGGCGGCTCAATAAAGTTGCTGATCCAACAATGCCTGCAGCTTTTGTCACACGGTGGTTTTCAGTGGTTGGCTGGTTTGTTGATCGGTTCATTAGCAATTTAACATCTTCGAATTTTAACAACTTCTCGAAAATACAGGTTTTTTAATAGTAACCTGGTTATTCCATCAGAATGGAAGAATGGAATGCTGGAATATTGGGGCTAAGGGCGGAAATAAACCATTTTAATTCTAAAAAACTCCTTTCCTTCAACTTCCTTCAGGACAAGCTCACCCATCATTCCATTACTCCATCATTTTTACCCAGCCTGCCCCGCCTGTCGAAGCAGCGCGTAGATCCCGCTATCGGGGCCCCGTAGCTCCGGGAGATGGTACTGGGGTAGGTCCCCGTGAAAGTACCGGGACAGGCCTGCAGATCGTACTGGGGTGAAACTTTTTTCTATTTCAGCGGGGCCTCCTATTTCAATTGGGCCTGCCCGCTCGTGCCCCAGGCCATATCGCCTTGCCCGTCCGCCATGGGCTGCGCCTCAGGCGAATGCCGGGAAGGCTCAGCTAGCGGGCGAGCTTGCAATGGCAGGCGGGGCGAAGCCCCTAAGTTCGAATTGCTAAGTTAAAATAAAGCTTGACATATCTCCTGTGAATCTGTATCCAGATTATTTTTATTTATAATATTAGATTAAAAGGAGCTGATAAATTGGCTAACCATAAATCCGCGATAAAACGTGCGCGCCAAAACGAAAAAAAGCGAATGCGCAACAAATCTTCGAAAACAAGAATAAAGAATATCGTCAAAGGCGTACGCCAAACTGTTAGCGAAAAATCGAATGAAGCGGCACTGGCTGAACTCGATATTGCAAAATCTATAATCGATAATGCAGCAAAAAAGGGTGTGATCCACAGGAAAACCGCATCTCGAAAAATTTCCCGCCTTTCCAGACTTGTAAACACCATCTCGGCCTAATCCGGATTTCTCACGGGCTAAGGACTCACTCAAAGCGTCAGAAAGCGTACACCGCAAAGCAAAAGCGGGCTTTTTATAGCTGTGCGAAGGATTGGAATTCTTTTAAAAATCGGCGGTTAACCTGTTGAAAATATTTTCCGCAAGCCTTTTGGAAAGCGTTTCGATGGCAACCCGTTTATTACGTTCTGTAGACTGTTTTTCGGGCATTACTTGATAGGCCTCGTTTTCGGAAACGGCTTTTGCAGACCATATGACCCCGCCGGATTTATGTGTTAATCGCAAATCCATGTTAAGCACAACCCGTCTTTCACTGGAGGTATACTCCCCTCTGTGTGAAATCGTTCTTTCACTTATCGATTGAACAACACCGGTAAGAATTGCATCGGCCTTGTCACTTCCGGCTACAACCACCTGCTCATGCCTGGTAAATTCATATATGAGATCATTTGTAATTATATTCTCCACCCCGGTTTCTGCGGTGCGGTTTTCAAACATCTTCACACTGATCGAGGTTATACCGGCTGGAAGATTTCCCCCACCGGCAAACCGGTATCCGCAAGCCGAAAAAAACGACCATAACAAAATGATTGTCCAGGCATATTTTTTTTTAACAAGCAACGATCCTTCTGCGGTTGATCTCATCACTTATACCACGATATTCACAAGTTTCTTCTTGACCACAATAATTTTCTTAATCGTTTTATTATTTATAAATTTTTGAACACGCTCGTCCGAAAGGGCCAACGATTTGATTTTATTATCGTCCGCATCCACATCAACATGGAATCTGCTTCTTACTTTGCCGTTTACTTGAATTACGATCAAAAGTTCATCCTTTAACAGGGCGTCTTCCCTGTATGACGGCCATGATGCCAATAGAACGCTGGACTCAACTCCCAGGATCTCTTCGGCAAAATGTGGAACAATGGGCGACAAAAGGAGCGCAACCGATTCCATGGCAAATCGCATGACCTCGATATCTTGAGTATCACTTTTTACAGGATCGATTCCGTACATGGTATTCACAAGCTCCATGATTGCACTGATAGCCGTATTAAAATGGAACCGGTCCTCTATATCTTTTGTAACTTTATATATGGTCTCATGGGTTTTTTTGAACATTTCACGGGTTTCTCCTTCCAGAAGATCGGGGCTCCCGTTAAAAGGGGTTGCATCCTTAATTGAATCAATCCAGTTCCAAGCAAGGCGCCAGATACGATTCAAGAAGCGATACCCACCTTCAACTCCCTGCTCGCTCCATTCAAGATCTCTTTCCGGCGGAGCTGCAAAAAGGCAAAAGAGTCTCGTTGTATCAGCTCCGTATTTTTCAAGAAGAACATTTGGATCGACAACGTTCTTTTTTGACTTGGACATTTTTTCAACCCGGCCAAGGGTAACCACTTTGCCACATTTTTTACAATGCCGTTCTGCGCTACTCCCTTCCACCTCTTCAGGAAGAAGGAAACCGTGTTCCGGACATGAAACCGTCTCTTTACAGACCATCCCTTGTGTCAAAAGCCGGGTAAAAGGTTCCTTGTATTTTACCAGTTCAAAGTCGTTCAACACGCGGGTATAATACCTTGAATAAAGCAGATGTAAAATAGCATGCTCAACGCCACCTATATATTGATCAACGGGCATCCAGTAATCTACGGCCGTTTTGTCAAACATGCCCGTGTCACAATTCGGGCTGCAGTATCTTTCATAATACCATGAGGATTCCACGAAGGTGTCCATTGTATCGGTCTCTCTTCTGGCCTCAGGGTTGCCGCAAGCTGGACAGGTTGCCTTTGCAAAATAATCGAGAGCCCCAAGCGGCGACCTTCCGCCCTCCAGAAGATCGGCATTCTCCGGGAGCAGAATGGGAAGATCCTGCTCCGGCACGGGAACAATACCGCATTTTTTGCAATAAATTATGGGAATCGGCGCACCCCAGTATCGCTGCCTTGAAATACCCCAGTCCCTCAGCCTGAAACTTGTCGTCTTTTTGCCCATTCCTTCCTGTTCCAGAAAAGAAGCGATTTCGTCAAGCGCCGTGACATTGTCCATTCCGTCAAACCGACCGGAATTGACCATCACACCTTCACCGGTGTATGCTTCGGTCATGGTGGCGGAATCCAGATCGTCATCATGCGGTTTTACGACCAACACGATATCCAGGTTGTACTTTCGAGCAAAATCGAAATCACGCTGGTCATGTGCAGGAACTGACATAACCGCTCCCGTGCCATACTCCATGAGCGCAAAGTTTGCTGTGTAAATCGGCATCCGTGCACCGTTCAAGGGATTGAGGCAATAGGCGCCGGTAAAGACCCCCTCTTTCTCATAACTCTCCACCGCCCTGGCCGATCGGTCCTGAAGGGATATGTGTTCGACAAATTTGCGAACTTTGTCTTCCTGGAGCGTCCCTTTCGACAAATTTAACACCAGCGGATGCTCCGGAGCAAGGCACATGAAAGTTGCGCCATAAACCGTATCCTGCCGGGTTGTAAAAACCGGTATCTGTTCATCTGTATTCTCTATGGGAAAGCGGATTTCCGCACCCACACTCTTTCCTATCCAGTTCTTCTGCATTGTGATAACCTTTTCAGGCCATCCGGGAAGTTTGTCGCAATATGCCAGTAGATCTTCCGCGTAATCTGTAATGCGGAAAAACCATTGCCAAAGTTTTTTCTGCCGAACCGTCTGACCACAGCGCCAGCACATACCGGCTTCCACCTGCTCGTTGGCAAGAACCGTCTGGCAGTGTTCACACCAGTTCAAAAAAGATTCCTTTCGATAGATCATTCCCTTTTCGTACATTTTTAAAAAAAGCCATTGTTCCCACCGATAATATTCAGGACTGCACGTGGCGATTTCCCTGTCCCAGTCGTAAGAAAAACCGATGCGCTTTAGCTGAAATCGCATGATATCAATATTTTCATAGGTCCATTTGGCGGGATGGCTGTTGTTCGCAATTGCGGCGTTTTCCGCCGGCATACCGAATGCATCCCATCCCATTGGATGAAGAACATTGAATCCCCGCATTCTTTTGTACCTTGCAACCACATCACCGATGGTATAGTTCCTAACATGTCCCATGTGTATATTTCCGGACGGATAGGGAAACATTTCCAGAAGATAATATTTTTCCTTACCCGGATCCTCTTTGACCTTAAAAAGCTTGGATGTTTCCCAGAAATTTTGCCACTTGGATTCTATGGTTTTAGGATCGTATCTTTCATCCATTGTATCTACGCTACCTCACTTGCATGGTTTAGTTTCTTAATGATAAATTTTGTGTCCTCCAAAGGCGGTTTTATGACATGTTATGGAAAAAATTCCACGACCCCTCACCTAACGATACTTGCAACAAATTAATTTCACATGCCACAACACGATATAAATAGCAAGGGATAAGAAATCGTTTGACTTGTATATAACAATTTCATATTCATTTAAGAAAGCAAGTGCTTAAAATAAAGGCATCAATTCCGGTGTTGAAGGACCGATATTTTATGAGCAAGATCCTTATTAATGCCATAGATCCTGAGGAATGCAGGATTGCAAAAGTAAAAGATTTAAAACTCGAAGAATTTCATATCGAAAGTGCTGCAAGAGAAATTATTCACGGCAACATTTACAAAGCGGTTATTTCACGTATTGAGCCCAGCCTACAGGCCGTTTTCGTAGATTACGGGGCTGATCGCCATGGATTTCTTCAGAAGCATGAAATTCATAGCGACTATTTTCAGGACAATCTTTTAAAAGACAAGTCCATAAAAAAAATGGTGAGGCGTGGCCAGGAACTCCTGGTACAGGTCACAAAAGACCCGTTTATGAAAAAAGGGGCCATGCTCACAACTTACATATCTCTCCCGGGAAGATACTTGGTGCTTATGCCTGGAAGCGATAACCGGGGCATTTCACGTAAAATAGAAGATGAAGATGAAAGAAGCCGCCTTAAAGGTATTATCAACAAACTCAAGTTGCCTGAAGGATTCGGCATCATCGTCCGAACCGCCGGAATAAACTGTACCAAGATGCGCGTGTCCAGGGATTTAAGATATCTGTTACGGCTCTGGAAAAATATCAAAAAAGATGTGGCTAAAGCAAAACCTCCGGCACTGCTTTACAAGGAGCAAAACCTTGCTTTAAGATCCATACGTGACTATTTCACCCCCGACGTGACCGAAATCCTCATTGACGATATTGGCGTATATCATGAAGTTAAAAACTTTGTTAAAATCATTTCCCCAAAACATACCAAGATTGTCAAACACTACAAAACGGACAGGCCGATATTTACAAAATACCAGCTGGAAGAACAGATCGCATCCATATATAAAAGCCGTGTCAAATTAAAATCCGGGGGATATATTATAATAACTCAGACAGAAGCGCTGGTTGCCATTGACGTCAATTCGGGCAAGGCCACTCAAAAAAAATCTATTGAACAGACCGCTCTTCAGACTAATATTGAAGCATCCGAGGAAATTTCTCGTCAGCTGCGACTCAGAGATTTGGGCGGTCTTATCGTGATCGATTTTATCGACATGAGAGATCCGAAGCATAAATTAGAAGTTTTTAGGGCCGTCAAAAACAATGTAAAATTTGACAAGGCCAAAACAAAGATCGGCAAGATTTCAATGTTCGGACTGATGGAAATGTCGAGACAGCGGCTCAGGCCCTCCATTGAATCCAGCAGTTTTGAATCCTGCAGCCATTGCGGGGGCAAAGGGCTTATACCTTCCACTGAGATGCTGGTCCTCGACTTTCTCCGCAAACTTCGTCTTGAAACCTTAAAAGATGAAATCTCAAAAGTAAAGGGGATCGTCCCGTCGGTAGTGGCCGACTATCTTTTGAATAAGAAACGCAAGGAAATTCTTGACCTGGAAATAAGGCGCAACCTTTCCATCACCATCGAAGGAGATAACTCGGTCGTCCACGGCATGAGTAAGATTATTTGTGAACAGTAAAACACGAACCTAACCCGGACAAGCCCGTCCTCCTGCCGACCGAAGTGAGGCGGACGGGCCGGAATCAAAAAATAAGTTCACAATTCAGAAACTATAGTTTATAATATTTATTAAAAGTCAGTTTTTTGACTGTTTACGAAACCGTTTCAATTATGCCAAAAAAACCCGCTCAAATATCAAGTAAAGCCATAGGAATTGCAGTAAGCTGTATAATCCTTGTCACAGTTGCCGGTTTATGGTTCTGGTTAAAGAGAAATTCAACGGTCAATACTAAAAATGAGCCTGAAAAAGTTCATATACCTCCAACAGCAAAGAGTGTCATTGATTACAATAACATCGAAAAAGACAAAGAGCTCATAGCGCTTATGCAAAAGCGCAAAGCAGAATACGGAGTTGAAAAAGGGGTTGACATTATTACAAAATCTGATGAATCTTTTAAAATCGGTGATTCAACTGTCTCAATGCAGGAGGTTTTGGATAAGATACGTATTAAAAGTGGAGATATTGTTGAAAGGGACCTTGAGTCAAAGAAAATGGACCCCATGAAAAACTCAGAATCATTCGGAATATACGTTGTTCAGCCCGGTGACAATATATGGAATATACATTTTAATTTTCTGAAAGATTATTTTGCTCATAAAGGCATCTCCCTTTCACCGCTTGCCGACGAACCTGAAAGGTGGGGGCAAAGTTCGGGGGTTGGTAAACTTCTTAAGTTTTCTGAAAGAACGGTTAATATTTACAACATAAAAGAACGCAAGTTAGATGTTGATCTTGACCTGATCTATCCCTTGAGTAAGGTGGTTATCTATAATATGGACCAAATTTTTGTACTTCTGGATCTCATCGATTACGAACATGTAAATCGCATTCAATTTGACGGTGAAACGCTCTGGATACCGTCAAATCAATTTGAATGAAAATTCGGACCCAGAGGGACCCGACACACCATCATTCCTGTTCTCCAGACCTCCAGCACCCCGATCTATTTTTATATCCGTTCATGGAGCAATTGAGTTAGCACCTAAAATCTGCATAACTAATCTCGAAGGTGTGTTATTGTTATATGATTGCAAGATATTACACTATATTTGGCAAATTTGAACTTTCACCAAAATACAGGCATCATGTATTTGTTTTTTTTCGAGATGAGTTACCCTGCTGGATTGCCGCTTCGCTCCAACAAGGCATTCAAGGGCGTAGCCCCGCTATACAAATCGGGATAGACTACTGTTCCGCCATGGCGGGAATAACGCGGCTCGAAGATCCCGCCTAAAGCGGGAAGATAGGTGCCTCGGACTCGCCCGTAGGGTGAAAATTTTCGGTACAAACTGTCACCTGACAACTAGAAGTAAAATTGTAAATAACAAACTGTTTTCATTACTAATAAAAAGGCCTCTCGAAAATTTTCATGAAATATTCGGGCTAAGGACTATGTTTTTTATATTGAAATAAACATTTGACGTATGCATTCAATTGAAGTATATCAGCGCCGTTTTTTATACTTTTTTAATACAAAAAATAAAGAGGCCTTTTAGCTTTTTGAAAATATTACCGCTTCAGGTATAATTAAATTTTTGTTGAAAAATCACACCTGAGGCGAATTAAACTCGTGGAAAATCGATTTGTTTCGAAAAACGAAACTATTTCCATGCAAGGAGGATTTGTCTTGATAAATATCGCTTATGCAATGGGCCAGGGCGGGGGAGCTGCAGGCCAGGGAGCAGGAGGATTTTCAGCACTGATCCCGATTATCCTGATGTTCGTTATTTTCTATTTTCTGCTTATTCGGCCCCAGCAGAAAAAATCTAAAGAACATCGTGAAATGATGAACCGTCTTAAAAAAGGAGACCGCATCATTACAAGTGGAGGCCTTCATGGTCGAGTTACAGCCGTAAGTGAGACCACGATGACTGTTGAAATAGCTGACAAGGTCCGTGTAAAGATCGCCCGCGGCAACGTCAGCCAGGTCGTCCAGTCTTCATCGCAGCCCCAGGAAGCAAAAAAAAAGAAGGGATGATTCAGTTAGCTATCTTTATTTGAAAAGATTAACTGATTTTCTTTCTTTATACGATCACTTATGCACAAGTTTTATCCGCTTTCGGCGTGATTGAGCCCCGTCTGCAGTTTGGATTAGTAGCCATCATTTTATTTTGGACGCAACTTCAGGAAAGGAAAAGATCATTGAAAAATCTCTCATGGCGAGCGGTTTCCGTTATTGCAGTTATTGTCATTGCCGTTATTTACATTCTTCCGACCATAAAACCATCTTTGTGGCCCCATAAAAAGATAAACTTAGGACTCGATCTTCAAGGCGGCATGCACCTTGCACTTGAAGTGGATACGGAAAAAGCCGTGGAAAGCACCATAGAACGTATCAGCCAGGAAATGCGAAGTTTTTTTAAGAAAGAGCACATCCGGCATATCGAGTTGAATCGTATCGATGGAAGCCGCATTTCGGTCCAGTTGCAAGGCCAGGAAAACATCGACGGATTTGAAAAGCTGCTCGACAAAGAATTTAAAAATTTGCGCATCCTTTCAAGATCAACCCACGACGGAATCCTTACGATGATGCTGGATCTTCCTGACAAAGAGTCCGATCAAATCAAGAAGCTGGCAACCGAACAGGCCCTTGAAACCATCAGAAACCGGATCGACCAGTTCGGCGTCAGTGAACCTGATATTCGACAACAGGGTGAAAAACGGATACTTATCCAACTCCCCGGCATCAAAGATACAAAAAGGGCCAAGGATCTTATCGGACGGACCGCTCTTTTAGAATTCAAACTGGTCGATGAAACCCATGATTTAAATTCCGCCCTGCAAGGGAATGTGCCTCCGGGCAGCGAGGTTCTCTATGGCATTAAAGAAGATCCGGAAACACGGCGTGTCATAAAAACTCCCTATCTTATAAAAAAACGGACCCTTTTAACCGGAGCACACCTAACTGATGCAAAGGTTCAAATAGACTCTCAATACAATGAACCCTATGTTTCTATCAATTTCGACAAAAAAGGGGGAAGAGGTTTTGCAAGGATAACCGGAGCAAATGTAAAAAAACGTCTGGCAATCGTTTTGGATAAAAAAGTACATTCAGCACCGGTTATACAGGAAAAAATTACCGGCGGTCAGGCCCGAATTACCGGACGTTTCACCACTGAAGAAGCACGTGATCTTGCCATTGCCCTTCGTGCCGGCGCCCTTCCGGCTCCCGTCAACATCCTTGAGGAAAGGACCGTGGGTCCTTCTCTTGGAACCGATTCCATTAGAAAAGGGCTCATCTCAATGTGTGTCGGGGGTATCCTCGTTATTCTGTTCATGATTGTCTATTACAGGGCTTCAGGGCTTATCGCAGACTTTGCGCTGATTCTTAATATTATCCTGATCGCCGGAGGGCTGGCCGGCTTTCAGGCCACGTTGACACTACCGGGTATCGCAGGGATAATTCTCACTATCGGTATGGCCGTTGATGCCAATGTTCTTATATTCGAACGTATACGGGAGGAAATGAGCATAGGCAAGACACCGCGAGCGGCGGTGGACGCGGGCTACGACAGGGCTTCTCTTACAATACTCGATGCTAACGTAACAACGCTTGTTGCAGCCCTTGTCCTGTTCCAGTTCGGCACCGGCCCGGTTAAAGGATTTGCGGTAACACTCAGCTTGGGTGTACTTTCCAGTCTTTTTACAGCCCTTATTCTGTCCCGGTTAATATTCGATTATTTCTTAGTAAAACTAAAGAGTAAAAGCCTAAGCATCTAATTATATCTTAACCTGTTTTAATAGGAGCATTATATCACAAAGCATAACAACATCATCTTAGGGGACACCATCAATGCAGTTTATAAAACCTGATATTAACATTAATTTTGTCAGTAAGAGAAAAATTGCTTTCTTCATATCCCTGGCCATGATCCTTGTCAGTATTGCCTCTCTCTTAATTCATAAAGGACCCAGATACGGCATTGATTTTGCCGGCGGTACATTGATACAGGTAAAGTTTAGCGTCCCTGCAAGCTTGAATAACATAAAATCGGGCCTTGCCGCCATAGATTTAGGCAAATCTTCAGTTCAACAGTTCGGAGATCAGCGTGATAATGAATATCTTATCCGAACGGACATATCCATCACGACCTCACAGGGATTTTCTTCAAAAGTGCAGAAAGCACTGGAAGCCTCAACAGGGAATGAGGTCAACATTCGTCGTGTTGAAATGGTGGGACCTCAGGTGGGCAAAGACTTACGGGAAAAGGCTCTTTTCGCCATGTTTTACGCCCTGCTCTTTATTACTATATATATATCCGGCCGTTTTGAGTTAAAATGGGTTCTAAGCGGAGTTATGGCCGGCGCACTCATGGGTGCTGTATATCTCCTTTCTGTTTTTAATGTCAGCGTCCCTTATCTTATCGCAGCCGCATTGATCGTAACACTTTTACTTTTCTGGTTTCTCGAGCTGAAATACGCTATGGGGGCCATTGTAGCTCTTATCCATGATGTCACCATAACCGTTGGGATATTTTCTATTTTTGACATAGAATTTACCCTTCCGATTATCGCGGCTCTTCTCACCATCATCGGATATTCATTAAATGACACCATCATTATTTTTGACAGAATCCGGGAAAATCTGAGGAAATATCACAAAAATCCCCTGGAATTCACAATTAACAGAAGTGTAAATGAGACTCTCAGCCGAACCATACTGACCTCTATAACTACCCTTGTTGTCGTTGTTGCTCTGTTTGTACTGGGAGGCGGGATTATTCATGACTTTGCATTTGCAATGATAATAGGCGTTATTATCGGAACCTACTCATCGGTTTACGTTGCAAGCCCCATACTCCTTGCATGGCATGGGCGTGGAAGAAAGAAATAAGTGGAAAACATTCTGCCATGGTTTGTTCTGAAAAGTGTTCCAGGAATCGGAAATCACCTTTTCAAGCGGCTAATAGATTGTTTCAATTCACCTGAGAATGTTTTTGAAGCTTCCAGAAAGGATCTTCTTGAGGTAGAAGGCATAACACCTCGTCTTATCGCCGCAATAAAGCATCACAAAATTGGTGATTCGGTCAAAAAGGATCTCGATCTTGTGATAAAAAAAGGTTATAAAATTGTCACCATGGCGGATACGGATTATCCACCCCTTTTACTTCAAATACCGGATCCTCCGCCTTTCTTGTACGTTTTCGGCCGTCTTAACGGTTCATTTAAAAATATAGCGGTTGTGGGCTCCAGGATTGCAACAGAATACGGCATCTCTACAACCCGCCGTCTGTGCAAAGACTTGGCTTTACTTAAAATGACTATCGTCAGCGGCATGGCAATTGGCATTGATTCGGCTGCCCATCAAGGAGCACTAACAGGCAAAGGAAATACGATTGCGGTGTTAGGAAGCGGTTTGGAGATCCTTTATCCGGCAGAAAACCGCAAGCTTTTTCATATGATCGCCGAAAACGGAGCCGTTATTTCGGAATTTCCTTTGTTGACTGAACCTGAGCCACACAATTTCCCAATACGAAACAGGATAATTAGCGGAATTTCATTTGGAACCGTGGTCGTTGAAGCTACAAAAAGAAGCGGATCACTTATAACAGCCCGACTTGCCGCAGAGCAAAACAGGGAAGTATTTGCCATCCCGGGAAGCATTCATTCATTCAAAAGCACCGGGACTCACACTCTTATAAAACAGGGGGCCAAACTGGTTGAACATGCCCAGGACATTATGGAAGAGCTCTCATATATTATTGAAGCCCCGCATGAAAAGAATAAAACCGGTAATGAAATTATGAAAAGGATCCCGCAGTTATCATCCGAGGAATCCCTTGTGTTTGAAGCCATTGATCCGTATCCTGTTCACATTGATGAACTTGCAAGAAAGCTTTCCATGAAACCCGGCAAACTGTCGAGCATTCTGCTCCAGCTGGAGCTAAAAGGTATTGTACACCAATCCCCGGGAAAACTCTTTTTCCGGGAAGCGATGGAGTAAAGGGAAGAAAAGATGAACATCGAACATCGAACATCGAACGTCCAACATCGAATGATGAATAAAAAAACCTGAACGACTGAATGATATTTTAGAGGAAACAGAAGAATTAATTAAGATTTTTGTTGCGAGCATCAAAACGGCTGAAAAGAAAAAGAAATAGTCATTCAAGGTTTGACATCGGATTTTTAAAAACAAATGAAATTAAACTGCGGAGCGAAGAGACATCATTATTCGACGTTCGACGTTCAATGTTCAGTCTGTTCGATGTTGGACGTTCATTTTTTAATATGTTCGACGTTTATATTTCAAAACAACCCGGTCCGGCATAAATGTAATCAGTCAATTTTTACAAAACAACTTAACGCTTATGGGGCTTCGCCCCAATTTGAATAATGTAATGAGGTAATATTGTGATCAAATCGCTTGTTGTCGTAGAATCCCCAACTAAAGTTAGAACCCTAAAAAAATATCTCGGTAATAGTTACAATGTCGCTGCAACCGTAGGTCATATAAAGGACCTTCCGGCAAAGGAAATCGGCATCAATATCGAGGAAGGTTTTAAACCAATATATACGAACATTCCCGGTAAACAGAAAGTCATCAGATCGTTGAAACAGGCCGCGGGCGATTCAAATGATATTTACCTTGCGCCTGACCCGGACAGGGAGGGTGAAGCCATCGCATGGCATACCGCCGAAGTCCTCAAAAAAAAGGGGAGAAGATTCCACAGAGTTCTTTTTCATGAGCTTACAAAAAATGCCATTCATAAGGCTATTGCATCCCCTGAAGATCTCAACCGTAACAAGTATGAAGCCCAGCAGGCTCGCAGAATTCTCGACAGACTTGTGGGATACCAGGTATCTCCCTTATTGTGGCGCAAAGTAAAAGGCGGACTCAGTGCCGGGCGGGTACAGTCCGTTGCCGTGCGGATCATCTGTGAAAGGGAACGGTCTATCCAGGCCTTTGAGTCCGAAGAGTACTGGACAATAACAGCTCACCTTGAGGATAACGCACCACCACCATTTACGGCAAAGCTGGCTAACGAGAAGGGAAAAAAAATTAAAATTCCCGACGAAAAGTCATCGAGCTCCATCGTGAAAGAGCTGTCCGAAGAAAAATTTATAGTGGAAAAAGTTCAGAAGAAAACCACAAAAAGAAACCCTCTTCCGCCTTTTATTACCAGCAAACTCCAGCAGGAATCAATACGTAAGTTAAGATTCTCAGCTAAAAAGACCATGAGCATCGCACAGCAGCTTTACGAAGGTATAGAGTTTGGACCCGGTGAACCCGAAGGGCTTATCACTTACATGCGTACCGATTCCACACGGATTGCAAAGGAAGCCGCTTTTGAGGCCCTAAAACTTATTCGGGAAAGATTCGGGAAAAAATATGCTCCGGATAAGCCAAGGTTTTTCAAAAACCGTAAAAAGGCTCAAGATGCTCATGAAGCCATACGGCCCACATCGGTTTTTAATACCCCTGAAAAAGTAACCCCGTATCTTTCCAAAGACCAGCTTTCCTTATACCGGCTTATCTGGGAGCGCTTTGTGGCATCCCAAATGAAGCAGGCTCTTATCAATAAGACCTCGGTATTGATAAAAGCCGGCTCCTACCAGTTTACCGCAAGCGGATCAACAGTTAAGTTTCCCGGTTTCATGGCACTTTACATGTCTGTTGACGAGGAGATCGAAAGCAAAAACCGGCAGACAAAAGATGATCTTCCTGAACTTGATGAAGGCATGGTTTTGAAACTCAATAAATTAGAGCCCAAACAACATTTTACCCTGCCGCCCCCAAGGTTCTCGGAGGCATCTTTGGTCAAAGAGCTCGAAGAAAACGGAATCGGCCGCCCCAGCACTTATTCAGCCATTCTGTCCACAATCAGGGAAAAGGGATACGTGGATATGGTTAAAAATTATTTTAAGCCCAGCGAGCTTGGATTTATCGTAAACGACTTGCTGGTGCAAAGCTTCCCCGAAGTATTTGATGTGGAATTTACCGCTAAAATGGAGGATAACCTGGACCGTATAGAAGCTTCAGAGGTTAATTCTTTAGAAATCTTAGCACGTTTTTACGACTCTTTTCAAAACGCTCTCAAAACAGCTTCAAAAGATATGCTCAGTTTAAAGGCCGTGGGTATGCCAACGGATTTGGTCTGTCCCAAATGTAATTCAACACTAACGATCAGGGTCGGCAAAAACGGACATTTTCTGGGTTGCAGTAACTATCCGGAATGCACCTATACCCGAAACTACACCCGGGATGAAAAAGGGGTAATTCATCCTGTTGAGCCGTCATTTGACGAAACTTCCGACAGAGTCTGCGAAAAATGTGGAAGACCGATGCTCATAAAACATGGAAAATACGGTACGTTTTATGCCTGCAGCGGTTACCCGAATTGCAAAAACACTCAATCGGTTGTCTCAAGCAACGGCGTGCAGGAAACCGGCGTAACTTGCCCTGAGAAAGACTGCGGCGGCACTCTTGTGCAGCGCAAGTCCAAACGGGATAAAATATTCTACGGCTGCAGTAACTTTCCCGACTGCACTTTTGCCGTATGGGACAAGCCTGTCGCTAAAGAATGCCCCAAGTGCGGCGCCAGGTTCCTGCTTGAAAAAACCACCAAAAAGCAAGGTGCTTTTCTTTCCTGTCATACCAAAGGATGCGGGTATAAACAAAAAGTGTAACGAAGTTCCTGAATCTTATTACCTGAATCTTGCATGAAAATTAATGAGAATCTTTATAATTCTTAATTGAAGCGGGTTTATACAACATTATAGCATCATACATTTTACCCAAATGTTAAATCGGATGATGTTTTTTTTCTCATCAATTTTCACCCCAAAGGGCGAGCCGGAGGCTTTCATCTGCCGCGTTATTAAGGGCTCGCAATAGCAGACTATGGCTTCGCCCTTAAGTGCCTTGTTGGAGCGAAGCGGAAATCCCGCTATCGGGGCAGATGAAAGCCTCCGACTCGTGCAAGATTCAGGTATTAGAGTGCATCAAATGCTTTGCCATATCCTGTCAGCTCAATATATCCGTGACCGGAAATTGGGCTCCCCTTTTTAGATCCACGGACGGATACACTTGAGTATCAATATTGAAAATTGATCTTATTCTTGCAGCAAAAAATTAGCCGGGAGATACGGTCATAAGGCCGATGGAATTTAGACGTCCCTGTCGAACCGTTTGATAGAACCTCTATTGTTTTACCTGAATCTTGTTCATATGTCGCTTTTATTTTAACCTAAATTGAGCGATTTTTTAATCGATCTGCACCGATCTCTTGCGCATCAAGAATCCGCGAAAATCCTCGACATATCCACGGGTATGCCTGCGGTTTTCGCGAACCCTTATGCATCAAGATCTCAGCACATCTCTTCCCAAAAGATCGCTCAACTTAGGTTTAACCTACTTCAGTTCTTTCATCAGCTCGGGAATGGTCTTCTTGGGGCTGCTTTTATACCAGGCTTTCCGGATCTTCCCGTTTTCGTTTATAAGAAAAGATGAACGAATAATTCCCATAAAGGTCTTACCGTACATTTTTTTCACTTCATTTTTAAAATTTATGTTGTAAATTTATGTGTCAAATTTTAATAAAAAGATTGCTACCCTATGACATATGTCAATGTATGCAAATGTGGTGTTTATTAATGACTTAACCCTACCCTTGTTATTGGGATCGTTCGTGAAAATTTGGGTGAGTTTGTGGAGGTGGATATGTTGAAGCGATTTTGCCTTACAATAATTGGCGTCACGTGGATTTTGACGCATGTGACCGTGGCACCAGCCGGCCAAGCACAGATCAGCGAAGCCACTCAGGAATGCCTG
>Ga0315548_1001171_pt1 | contig 22743 bp, 31 predicted proteins | sample SalMarSW160110MG_2_FD_202540 | JGI IMG/M metagenome (GOLD analysis project Ga0315548, IMG submission 202540) | Salt marsh sediment microbial communities from the Plum Island Ecosystem LTER, Massachusetts, United States - Salt Marsh Sediment SW1601-110 ...
TAAATTTTCTTGCAAGAATTGCCGGCTGTCCAGTGGATAAATCTTCTGGAGTTTTTATTCACGCCCATGTCGGTTTTAAATTAAAAAAATCCGAAAAAATTATAACAATTTATTCAGAATCAAAACCAAGATTAAAAGAAGCAATTTCTTATTATAAAAGAGAGAAGCCCGTTTTGTTTAAATAACTAATTTTTTAAATCCATAAATCTTCTAATGTTATGCCAGAAGATTACAAACAAAAACTTGTGAATTATATTAAAAAAAATTTTAAAAAAGGTTACACAGAAGAATCTTTGAAATGGGCTTTGATAAATCAGGGTTATTCAAGAATTCTCGTTGGAAAAGCAATTGAAACTGCAAACAGGGAATTAGCAGAATCTGCACCTGTAATAAAAGAAAAACCAAAAATAAGTTATCAGATAATTGACGAACATGATAAGCCAATAACAATTAAGAAACCTTGGTGGAAAAAGTTGCTTGGATGATTGAATATATTTTTTTAAAAACACCTCTATACCTGACAGAAAAGAAATAATTTATTTTTAAGCTAGTATATTTTTCTATTATTTATTTTTAGAATAAAATAATTGAAATCTTTTTGTTTATTAATAAAATTAGATGATAAACAAAGGGAAAGATTTATAATTAAAACCCTCCTTAAATTGAGATGGTGTGGTATATTACAGTTGGAATTATTGTATTAGTTATTTTCTTTTTGGGATTAAGAGTTATAAAACAATATCAAAGGGCAGTAAAATTTAGACTAGGTAGATATTCTAAAACTTTACAACCCGGATTAAGGTGGATTATACCAATAATTGATAAAATAACAAAAGTCGATATAAGGGTTATAGCAACAGATATTCCTGCTCAGGAAGTTATTACAAAAGATAATGTTCCTATGAAAGTAAATGGTGTAGTTTTCTTTAAAGTCGTAAATTCTGAAAAAGCGATTTTAGAAGTTGAGACATATAAATATGCTATCTCACAATTAGCGCAATCTGCTTTGAGAGATATGACTGGAAAAGCAGAACTTGATTCTGTTTTGGCAAAAAGAGAAGAAATTGGTAATCAAATTCAGGAAGTTGTAGATAAAGAAACAGACCCTTGGGGAATAAAAGTTACTGATGTTAAAATTAAAGATATAGAACTTCCTGAAAATATGAAAAGAGCAATGGCCCACCAAGCAGAAGCTGAAAGAGATAGAAGAGCCAGAGTTATAAATGCAGAAGCAGAAAAACAAGCTGCTCAAAAATTAAGAGAAGCAGGTGATATTATTTCTAAATCCCCCCCTGCAATGAGATTAAGATTTTATCAAACTTTAAATGATATTGCAGAAGAAAAGAATTCTACAATTGTTTTGCCTTTTCCAGAAGAGATTATAGATTTGTTAAAATTGAAGGGTAAGAATAAAAAAGAATAAACGCCCCCGCCAGGAATCGAACCTGGGAGCCCAAAGGGCCCGGTTTGCTTGTTCTTAAATTAACATCTCAAGACCGGTGCACTACCACTGTGCGACAGAGGCTCATTGCATTCACCTCTTCGTCGGATTACAAAGGCAAGCGTGCTTTGCAATGACAGAGGCATAACATAAACTAATTAATAAGGATTTTAAAGCTTACTGTTCTTATATCTTCTATGAAAAGAGGATTCACAAATTTCATAAAAAAACATTGGATTTTTCTTTCAATAATTACTTTATTTATTGCATGGATGATTTATTCTTATTTTTCTCAGGGCATAATTTTTTCTTTAATCAACAGCGATGCAACAAAAGTTATAAATTTTGTAAATTCTTTTGGAATTTTTGCAGCAATAATCTTTGTTCTTCTTGTAATTCTTGAAGTTGTTCTTGCTCCTATACCCCCATTAATTTTATACATCGTCGCTGGAGTTTTATTCGGCGGTTTTCTCGGAGGAATTTTAACTTTAATTGGAAATTCTGTTGGAGCATTTATTGATTTCAAAATTGCCAGAAGATTTGGAAAAAAATCCATAGAAAAAAATCTTGATAAAAAATTGAAAAACAAATTTGATAAGTTTTTTGATAAATACGGAGGACTCTCAATTTTCATACTAAGAATAAATCCTTTCACAACTTCTGATTTAGTAAGTTATCTTTCTGGTTTAACAAAAATAAAAACATGGAAATTCCTTTTAGCAACAACTTTGGGTTTAATTCCTTTAATATTCATACAAACTTATTTAGGAGATATTTTAATCCGTGATAATCCTCTTCTCGTCGGCATAACAATCTTATTCAGTGTTTTATATCTTGCAGTTTTTGTTTATTTGATAATTATTTCTTTGAGTAAGAAGGAAAATTAATTTCCACTTTCTTCAAAAAATTCTAAAACTCTCAAATCAGGACTCCAAACTTCAACTTTGTCTTCTTTAAATCTCAAACCCCGATAAACTTTTTGCAATAATTCCCGGCGGGCTTTGTCTTTGTAAAAACTCCAATACTGGTTGGGTTTTGTTTTATTCAAAATTTTCCAAAAAGCATCCTGAACATTGGGGTTGGGATATTTTGTAAATACAATTGAATTGCATTTTTCTCCTGGAAAATCCACGCCTCTGGAAGCTTTTGTTGAAAATAAAATATCTCTATCTCCATTCTTAAATTCAAAAAGAATTTTTCCATTATTATCTTTTCTTTGTTCTTCAATCAATTCATCTGGAGAAATCAAATTTTTCAAGTTAAATTCCCGGATTTCATTACTTGTTGGAAGGTCCTGAAATGCATTTATATGAACTAAAATAGGGCGCTTTGCATTTTTCAGAGATAAATCCAATGCTTTAAGATATTCCTCTCTTGTGTATTTTCCCGACGAGAAATTAGAATATTTGCAGTCAATTTCTTTTCCAGTCCGCATAGCAAAAATTTTTCCAGGAGCAGTTTCTTCTGCCTGAATAATTTTAAAATCTTCCAAACCAAAAACATCCCTCAAAACTTCATCTGAATGCAAAGTTCCTGACATTAAAATTATTGTCTTGTTTTTATCAATCATTTCTTTGAACTTCTTGGAAAGATTTGTCGTAACAATGCTTGCAATTAAATTTTCATCTTTTTTATTAAACACAACATATGTTTCATCTAAAAATTCTTCAAACATTTTTGCAGTTTTATCAACATCAAAAACATAACTTTCTTCATCTGCTTCTTCAATAAATTCAGAATTTTTTATAAAAATTTTAAACAAATCATAAATTCCTGTTTCTTTCAAGACAATAATCTCCTGACTATAAATTGAATCATTTATTCTGTTGTCTTTTTTCAAATGTTGCAAAATTTCTTTAGCTTCAAGAATTTTTTTAAAATTATCCTCATCAGATGAAAAAATATTTCCTAAAGAATTGATCAATCTGTCAATATTAATATTTCTTTGATTTGAAAAACTATCTAAAAATTCATCACATTCATCTACAATTTCCACTTCAGTAGAAGGTTTTCGATTCAAAGCAGATTCAAATTGATATTTCATTGAATTAAAAACAATTACATCTGAGTCAACATAAGAATGAAATTGTGCATAAAAAGGGCATCCTTCTTTTCTTTGGTAAAACACAAAATTTTTCCCTTTCAAACCTTTGTAAGTTTTTTTGTATTTTTCTTCTAAAACTTTTATATCATATTCTTCTGGAAAAACAGGACTCCAATAAGGGCAAACTGATGCAATAGGTAATCTTTTCACGTCGCTGATTTGAGTAAAATTTTCAACTTTAATTCTCGGATTTTGCCTTAAATATTTTTTTATTTTTTCCCAGTTTTTTTCCTTTATTTCAATCTTGCACGGAATATTCTGGTTGTCTGCAGAGATGTCATTTTCTATTTTTTCTTTAATCTCTTCTTTTTTCCCTGAAAAAATATCATGAAGTTTTGAATTAACTTCGCGTTTTATTTTTGGAATTGCATTTTCATTATCCTCAAGAAATTTGCATTTATGATTATTTCGTCCTGTAATAACAGAAATTTTTAATTTCTCATTATTTTCTTTTTTCAAAAATTTCCCTTCTCCATTTAAACCTCCATAATCTTTTTTATATTGTTGCTGCAAATTTTTTATCGGAACAATAATTGATGTTTTCCCAAGATTTTTCGCAATGTTCAAGGCAATTGCACTTTTACCTGTTCCACACATTCCATGAATAAAAATAACTTTGTGTCCTTCTTCAATAGCTTTCAAAGTTTCTTTAACAACATCTTCCTGAGTTTTTCCATTAGAGAAGCATAATGGTTCTAAAAATTTTCCACCTTCTTCAGAATTTTCATATAAATTCCATGTCATGAATTACAAAAAAAGTAAGAGGGGTTATAAGTTTTGTGGAGAATTTTATTCAACTAAAAACTTTCTTTTCTAAACGATTTAATGATTATCCTTGCACATTTATTGCTTTTCTTGATATTTCTTTTTTAATATCTTCTTCATTTTTATAATACAATTTACTTAATAATCTTGAGACGCTCTTTTGAGCTCGGAGATTTTCTTTGAAGAAACTTTCCTTAAACGTATATTTGTCTCCTGCCTCATTACCATATAAGAAAGTCATCGAATACTTTTTTGATTCAACATCTTTGTACTTGTTATCAAGTCCATAGGCAAATCCTTCACTCATAAATGCAATCAAACCTCTTTCAAACTTGGCAGAGGCATTCTCCCCATAATATGTCGATCCATCATGTTTTGATGATTTAACTTCGTAGTGCCAATTCTCTAAGGGCATTTTATCAATATCTTTTGTTATCTCTTTAAAAAAATCCTGTTCTTTCTTTTTAGAATCCTTATTAGTCAATTCTCTTATTAAAATCAATCCTTCCATGAAAATTTCATTAATTACTCCTTTTTAAGAATTTATGTCCCAAAGAATAAACTTCATTTCACAAACTTCCAAAGCCCTGCTGAAATTAATCCAAGAAACATAAACTTTTTTCAGCCGTATGTTCCAGGCGTTGTAAATAAAATACTTACCAAAAGAATTATTGCAACGGAACCAAAAAATGTTTTCTTATTCATTTTCAACTATACTTAACCTTCAGGAAATTAACCTGGCGAATTCAGTACCGACTAAAAGTGTGCTTGATGCGTTCGTTTGTAATTCAATTATAATAAATTTAACCGAATAACGCACCAAGACCTTCAGCTGCAGCAGCTTTCTTTTCTTCCTTTGGTGCTTCTTCTTTCTTAGCTTCAACAGGTGCAGATGCACTTGGAGCAGAAACTACATTCGCATTTGCAAGTTCAGCTTCGATATCAACACCATTCAAACTAGCGATAAGAGATTTGATTTTCGCATCATCAACTTCAACGCCAGCAGCCGCAACAACACTTTTCACATTCGCTTCATTAACTTCCTTTCCTGCCTTGTGCAGTAAAAGTGCCGCATAGATGTATTCCATTTTATTTTCCTACCTCCGAAGATTTACTTTGGAGATTTTGATAATATTGTGAAGTTGCTTCTAATCCGTTTTCTCTAACTCTTGATGAAAGCGCTCTTAGTTTTCCTTCAGGTATTGGCCTATAAACTTTAATCATTCCTTCTGAAACCAAGTAATTGGATAAATTTATTTCTACTTCTCTTTGAGTCATCCCGTCAATTACAAAACAATAACTTGCATTATCTGAAACGATACCTCTTAATTTTTCACTTCTGTATCTTATCAATTCTAAGTTTCCAAGTTCGCCTAGAGAATATTTTGGCCCTGTTAATTTCTTTGAATCAAATTTTTTTCCCATTTTATCCAAAAAGCGCACTAAGTCCAGCACCAGCATCGGCCTTAGGCTCCTCCTTTTTTGTTTCTTCTTTCTTCTCTTCAATATTTTCTTCAGCAACCGCTTCAACAACTTCATCAGGTTCTCCCGTAACAATTTTATTTATTCTCTTAGCATGAGCATTAGCTTTTCCAATCATAACCTTAATTGTATCGTCGGAAATGTAACCAATTTCCACAGCAAAAGGCAATGCTTTTCCAAACGCGTATTTCAAATCATTTAAAGTTCCTTCTGTATCAATATTTATTTCAGCATAGAATGTTTTTGTTTCATTATCAAAAGCACACAAAGGAATAAACCCAATTGAAAAAGGTTTAATATCAAGTTTGCTCATTATGTCTGCAGCTTTTTGAGAAATTGTTTTTCCTTTTTCAACAATAACTTTATTTTGTTTAATTGTTAATTTTCCATTTTCAACTTGAATCTGCAAACCAACAGCGCCTAACTCTGAAATCGCCGGTCCTGGAACTAAATCAGTTGGTCCTGCCTGAATTTCAATATCTTCAGGAGCTTCTTGTCCTGCTTTTGCTTTTGCAGGTGTCTTACTTTTCAATAATTCCCCGGCAAGTGCAAAACTATCCATATCAGAAAATAACAAAACAAAACTATCACCAATTTTTTCTTCTAAATGTTTTAGTTCTTCATTTTTCAGACCTTCAATTGCTCTAAAAATCAAATTCTTTTTCGGAACTTTTACAATTGCCTTACCACGCAAACTTTTTACAATTTCCTGAAACTGCCCTCCGGGAATATTTTTTATAGACGCAACTAAAATTGTTTTTTTGTTCTTAATCAAATCTGCAAGTTCTGTTACAGTTTTCTTTTTGTATTCTGGAATTTGTGCAACTGGTTTTTTTTCTGTCATTTTAGTTTCTTTTGTAAACAAACAACCTCCGCATTTTTATTGGATTTTGTGATTGAGGGTATATAAAATATCCAAACTCTTCATTATTTTTTCCAATTTTCAACCCATTTAATTTAAGTAATTCTACACTTCTCTCAAGAGAACCTTGGGAATATTGTCCAAGAGAATCAGCTTCGATAATTTCTCCTTTTTTCAAATTTTCTTTTATATAATCTGCACGTTCATCTATATTTCCAACGCTCCACAACATCTCTTTGTCTTCGTGCACTTCATGATTTGTATAATTCTTGAATTTCATTTTACCTAACTCCAATCTTAACCGGTTTAGTCATGGTGAATTTAATTTCAATATTTTTCACATTTTCTTTATCACGTGGAAGATTTTTCAAAATCTCAGAATAAATTGCAGAAATATTCTCAACAATTTCCTCGTCTTTCATGCTTTGTTTTCCAACAGGAATTTTTATACTTGCTTCTTTTGTTCGTATTTTTACACTTGTATTAATTTTATTTTTCAGTTCTTCAATTGTTTTCTCGTCAGCATTAAGAATAATTCCTAATTGAGGTGAAGGCATTTTTCCAGCAGGTCCTAAAACCCTGCCAAAAGTCGCAGCAACCTTAGGCATTAAACTTCCCTGAGCAATAAAGAAATCATATTCTTTAACAATTTTTTTAACTTCTTTTTTATCTGAATATTTTTTAAATTCTTCAGGAGTTATAGAATCAATTTTTAAATTTTTACTTTCCAAAAAACCAGCGATTTTTTTATCTTTAATTTTATGCGGAACATTTACAACAAGATTAACTTGGTTCTTTTTCAAATCAAATTTTTGCAGATTTACAATTAACTCAACTGTCTGATCAAATTTTCGTTCCTTGCCTTTACGCAATTCTTCTAATGCTGATTGAAATTTATTTTCTAATTCTGCCATCTTAATTTGCGCCTCCCATCTTCTGCGTCACGAACATAGATTGTATTTCGCAACGATATGGTTCAATCGGTTGAAATCTTGAGAAAATTCTAGTTTATAAGTTTATCGATTATATTTTAGTATAGAAATTGTTAAAAAGAGATTTGAATTTTTTTAGGCATGGAGAAATCAAACTACGAAAGTAAATTGCTTCAGTTTAATAATGGGTATTTATTGGAAACAAATACTCCAAAGGAAGCTCATCAATTTGGAGAACATAAAATTGTATTGGGTTCTTTTTTCAATGAATTTGATAATCATTATATTCTACAAACCTTTAGACAATTTTTAATTATAAGAAAAGATAAAGATAGAAACAATATTACACCTTATGTAAAAAATATCTTATCAAAGGAGATTCCAAAAGAAGAATTATTTTTAAGATGTTATGAAAATCTCGAGGAATTAGTTAAAAAAGATTTAACAAGAATTCAAATTGAAAATCCTCCCAAGATTATTAAAAAATTATTGCAAGATTATTCTTGGAATAAATTACATACATTTATGGAAGACCCAATTTTTAATGAATACATTAATTGGAGAACTGAAAAATAAAATGGAACTAATTTGCATACTTTCATCAGGCAAGGGAACTTGGGCGCAGGTTTCAGGATTGATAAAGCACGGTGACTGGGATAAAATAATTTTAATTGGCGATGATTTCTCGTCGCAGTTTCAAATTTTGGATAAAAAAGACAAAACAGAATTCATTAAAGTTGATTTGAAAAAAAAGCTTGTTGATTTGAAAGATGAACTTCTTAAAAAACTCAAAGACAAATTTGATGGAATGGAAGTTGCTTGTTCAATTGCATCTGGCGACGGAAAAGAACACATGGCTTTGATTTCTGCATTAATCAGCATTCCCGTTGGTATAAGATTCACAGCTTTAACTAAGGAAGGTGTTGTGTTTTTGTAAAAATGAGAGAAATAATTTCTCAAAAAAATTTTATAGAAAAATTTAAAGATGTTGAAGAGATGAGAAAATATGTTTCTAATTTACATAAAAAAGGATATTTATTATTTCATCCAAGCAATATTGAAGAAGAACCATGGCAATATGCCCCCGAACCTTATGTAACTACCCCTTCTAAAAAAGATTATTTGGTAGAAGGTTTGGTTTCTTCTTTGAAAAATATAGATTTGGTGTCTTGTGATAAAGAACAAATAGAAATGGTTAATGCCTATAGGTTGTTTTTAGTTGAAGATTATCTCTTTTCACAAGAATATGAATTTGATTCAGAGATTGATAATTAATATCTACTTTCTTTTATCTTCAACTTCTCCTCATCTTCCTCGCGACCCAAAACATAAGCCCGTGAAAATTCATGTTTGTCTAACAACTTCCAATCTTTTCCTAGTTTTTTCAACAAAACATCAATAAATTTTTCCATTTCTTTATCAGTCGGCATTCTGTCATAACCCATTCTTTGCCTTGCAAAACCTACGCTCATAAATCCTTTAATCTCGACAAACTGCGGATTTGCTTTTCTAATTAATTCAGCATATTCTTTTGCCTGCTCAGGAAACATATTTAATTTTTTAACAAGATTCATTCTAAAAATTGTTCTTGTCTTTCCACAAAGTTTAGGAAATAATTCCAAAGTTTCATTAAATTTTTTCCATGCATTTTTCATTGAACTTCTATGAAACTTTTCAAAAAGTTTTTCATTTGGCGTATTAACAGAAACATACAACTGCGTTGGTAATTGTTTTTTATTCAAAAGTTCTTTAATTTTATCAGGATACAAACCATTTGTAACTAAAAAAGAAGTTTTGTTTCTTTTTCTTAACTCTGAAATCAACCCTCCAATATGTTTATACGTTGTTGGTTCACCAGAAAGAGAAATCGCAAATTGCATTGGCTCTTGCGCTTCAAAATATTTTTTCTGATTTGCTTTGCTTAATTGTTTCTTTTTAGAATTTTTATCAATATTAAATCCCTGCAATAATTTTCTCTGAGATTCAATACAAGAATCAATAATCTTTTTGGGACTGTCAATATTTTCTTCAGGCAATTCACTTCCAAGAGTCAATTCAATTGCTCGCCAACAATGAACACATTTATTTGGGCACCACATTACAGCAGGAGTCATCTGACAACATAAATGCGATTTAATTCCATAAAACTTTTCTTTGTAACAAACCCCTTCATTCCGCAAAGATTTTTTTGTCCAACGGCAAATTTGTACTGCTGAGTGTTTTCCCACAATTTCATAATGCTGTTTTTGCAGAATCTTTTTCAAATTTTCAGGTATCATTCAATCACAAAAGAAAATCTGTTTTAAAATCTAACTCAAAATCCCAATAATCCAAAACACCATAAGTAAAATCAACAAGAACAATAAGAATCTTGTAATTCCTTTAAACCATCTTTCTGCAGATTTTGGTTTTTTTGTTATTGCTAAAATCGTCAAATAAAAGAACCTTCCACCGTCGAAAATTCCCATAGGAAGCATATTTACGAGTGCAACACTAAATGAAATTAAAACTAACCACCACAATAAATCATAAATAAATTCGGCACCAACAAATTTTTCTGCATAATAAATTTGTTGTTTCTTAAATGAAGAAATCCAACTTACAAACTTTCCTAAAATTCCGCTTCTTTCTGATTTACTATAACCAATTCCCAGCCACGGCTTTGAAGAATCAGAAGGATGTTCCCCTAAAACAAGTTCATAATTATTTTCAGTTGTAACAATTACCACTTCATCTCCAGGAGAGTATTTATTAATTTCTTGACTTAAACTTTCCCAGCCATCAACCTTAACACCATTGAATTTTGTAATTGCTTCATTAAAATTTATTCCAGAATTAATTGCCGGAGCATCATCATATAAAATTAAATAACCTGCATCAAAATTTGTTTCTTGTTCAATTAAGGACTCTTTTGTCAATAAGAAATTTTCCCCCCCAACTTCAAATTTATTATAACCTTCGTCGCCTGACAATTCTAATAATTGCGAATAAGTTGCATTATCCAATAAATTTCCGTTAATAGAATTAATTCCCTGAATATCCACAGCAGAATATGCATAAGTATTAAACTGAACTCCGGCTGGTGCAAAACTTAATACAAAAAATCCAATCATTATTGCTCCAAATAAAATTGCCGTCAGAATATTTGCAAAAGTTCCTGCAGACAAAACAGAAAGCTGTTTAAAGATTCCGCTTTTGTTCATGCTTTTTTCATCTTGTTCAACAAATGCTGCTAAAAACACTGGAAGGAAAAATGGAAAAAATCCAAAACCAGTTGATTTGATTTTAATGTCATAACGTCTCATAAAAATTCCATGCGCAAACTCATGAGTTATTGCAATTATTGCTAAAATTATAATCCAGTAAATAAAATAAAAACTTGGCAAATTTAAATTTGGAACAACTCTGTCAATATAAGGAATCAACGGTGTTATCGGCGGAATTTTTATTGCTTTAACAACAGCAGGATATGCAATATACACATAAATTAATTTTCCAAATAACCAAAGAATTCCAGCCATAAGCAAATAGCCAACAGTTATAGAAACATAGCTCAGAACTTTTAATGTCTTTTGATATTTTTTGCCGGTTTTATCAATAAGATTCATTCCCCATTTTGTTCTGTAAATATAAAGCAAACCATCTCGTTTTAAATTCTTTTTATTTCGATAAAGAAAAACTGAAACAAAAATTACAAATAACGCCAACAATATAATATCAACAAAAACGAAATTCATTTTACCTCTTTACATTTAACGAAAATTAGTTTATAAATTTTAGTTATTATGAAAATTGATTCATTAAAGAAATAGCTTGTTTACTTCTTTTTCAAAGGTCTGAAACCTCTGCCTCTGCAATCTTTTTTTCTGCATTTGACTTTGCCTTTCAAAACTTTTTGAGGGTCAGCACGCATTTTTGTTCCGCATTTCATACATACAAAAACATTCTTTATCATTCGCGCTTGTGCCTCTGGTATCTTAACTGCCATTTTAATCAGAAATAAAATCAATAATTAGTTTTTAAAGTTTACTTATAATTTCCGTTTCACAATCTTCTCACCCTCTCGTTCTGCGCCGCCGCGGAGGACGACTGAGTGGAAAAATCAGAGTTTCCTTTTAACGATTTTTTCACCCTCTACATCCCAATATTCGCAGTTTCCGTTTTCTTCTAAATTGTCAAAAACTTCTTGCTCAGGACAAGGAACTTCAATTGTTTCAAAACTTTCTAAATCCATTAATGTAACTTTGCCATTGGATTTTGAAAGAACTTGGGCTTTTCTTTTATCTACATTTGGAACTTCTAATCTATCATGTCCTGGAATCACAAAAACTTTTTTGTTTCCTCCAATTATCGGAACAGCTTCAATACGGCATTTTGCATGCCCGTGCTTTCCTGTTTTAGAAATATCAATACTTTTTACTGTGCATGCAACACCATCAACAAGAACATTTGTCCCAACTCTCACCTCTGTCGCATTAATAATTTTCAACACCATAACTATCAAAAAAAAGTTATATTTATAAAGTTTTAGCAAAAAAGATTCATATGAAACTCGCAAAAAACGACTTCATAGAAATTGAATTCATTGCAAAACTAAAAAATTCAAATTTGCCTTTTGATTCAAATATTTCCGAAGAATTAAAAAAAATAAATCCAAATTACTCACCTGAGCAGGCAAAACCATTTATTTTTGCTTTAGGACAGGAAATGTTTCTAAAAGGAATTGATGATTTTCTTATTGATAAACAAATTGAAACATTTCCAGCAGAATTTGAAATTGAACTTTCACCAGAAAATGCTTTTGGAAAAAGAAATCCCAAATCAGTTCAGCTTATGCCAATAAAGGTTTTTTACCAGCACAATTTAAATCCTGTTCCGGGAATTCCTTTTAACTTCGACGGTAGAATGGGAAAAGTCCTGTCTGTTTCAGGAGGCAGAGTTATTGTTGATTTCAATTCTCCTTTAGCAGGAAAAGAAGTGATTTACAAAATTAAAATTTTAAAAAAAGTTGAAGACCCAAACCAAAAAATAAAATCTTTTTTAGAATTTTTACTCAAACGTGACGATATAAAATTCAAAATAGAAAATAAAAAATTAATTCTTGAACTGGAAAGTCAATTAAAACAATTTGCAGAAATGTTTAAAGATAAATTCAAGGAGATTTTTGATTTGGATTTGGAAGTTAAGGAAATTCAGGAAAAGAAAGAAGAAAAGAAAGATTAACTCTTTGGTCTCAAATATTTCTTTGCAATATCTTTAATTTTGTCAAGCCCTTCTTCTTTTCTATTCTCCTTGTAATCAAGTTTTCTTCTTTTCAATAATTCTTCCATCCAACCTGCAACCCCATAAACAATTTCTTTCGGACCCTGATGAATTTTTGCATTCTTTATTTTAACACCTTTTGGAAAAACTCCGTCGCGAATTGCTTTATTGATTAAAGTTTTGTATTCCCGACAATGCAAGGGAAAAGTATCAAAATAAACAGTATCACCTTTTTTCAGGAATTTCCCAAAATCAAGAATGTCTTCTTCACTGTCAATTCCGTCGACAATTTTTATTTCTTCTTTGTCTAATCCGTATTTTCTCATTGCTCTGTAAATTTTTTGTCGATGCGACCATCTGTCTTTAAATTCATTTTTATCAACATGCCCCGTAATAATCACCTTGTCAAAATGATGTTTGTTTAATTCTTCTTTTGCTTTATTTATCCTCGGTTCTTCCCAACCTGTTGGAATAACAAGATAATCAAGCCCTTTTTTCTCAACAAGCAAAAATACACTTCCAATTAAAAAGACAAATCCCAAAATTTGCAAAAAATTAATTCCTCCTGAAAAATAATCTTGAATCAAATTTCCTGTAAAATTAAAATCAAAACCTGAAAACAGCATAAAAATTCCAACAATCAATAATAAAAAACCAAATATCTTTTTCATAAATTATAAAACAAAATAAACTATAAAAATTTATTTATCTTAATTATCACAGATATTCTTAAAAACTATCCCTACTTTTACAAAATTATGGAAGACATTTACAACAGTTCAGATGACTTTTCTTTAGATATAAAATCAATTGATTCTGAATTAATGGAATTATTAAAAAAACAATCTGCAAAAATAAAAGTTGTTGGTGTTGGAGGGGGCGGAAATAATTCTCTTTCAAGAATGCGTGAAATTGGAATTCGTGGCGGAGAATTAATTGCAGTAAATACTGATGCACAGGACTTGCTTTATGCAAATGCTGACCAGAAAATTCTTATTGGAAGAGAATTAACTCAGGGATTAGGAGCAGGAAGCAATCCGCGAATCGGCGAAGAATCAGCAAAAGAATCTGAATCAGAAATAAAGAAAAAAATCGCAGGAAGTGATTTGGTTTTCATAACTTGTGGTATGGGTGGTGGAACAGGAACAGGTGCTGCACCAGAAATTGCAAAAATCGCAAAAAAACAAGGTGCATTAACAATTGGAGTTGTAACAATGCCTTTCACAATTGAAGGACAGAAAAGATTGGAAAATGCAACAAACGGAATGGAAAAAATGGAATCTATTGTCGATACTTTAATAGTAATACCAAATGATAAATTATTGGAGCTTGCTCCTGACCTGCCCTTGCAGACAGCTTTCAAAATTGCAGATGAAATTTTAACAAATGCAGTAAAAGGTGTAACAGAATTGGTAACAACTTCAGGTTTGGTGAATTTAGATTTTGCCGATGTGAGAGCAGTTATGGTAAATGGCGGTGTTTCTTTAATTGGAATGGGAGAATCAGATTCTTCTGAGGGGCGTGCCGAAGACGCAATTGAAAAAGCAATAAACAACCCTTTGCTTGATGTGGATATTTCAAATGCAACAGGCGCTTTAGTAAATGTTATTGGCGGACCAAATATGAGTTTGGATGAATACAAAACAATTATCGGAACAGTTGGTGAAAAACTAAGTCCCGACGCTAAACTAATCGGCGGAGCGCAAATCTCAGAAGACATGGGAAAAGCAATTCGTGTTTTATTAATTGTAACTGGTGTAAAAAGTTCTCAAATCATCGGCGGAGGAGAATCAATAGAATCTCTAAAACATCGCGAAATTGAAGAAGAATTAGGGATTGAATTTTTCGAATAAAATAATTTATAACCAAAATCATTTTAAACCACAAATATTTAAATGAAACATGGCAAAAATAAAATCATTTTTTTTAAAATGCAAACGTGTATGGCACACTTTGAAAAAACCCACTAAAGAAGAATTCACTCAGACAACAAAAATTTCTGCAATTGGAATTTTAATCTTGGGATTACTGGGTTTTATTATTGCATTAATTATGAATGTCTTTAAATAATATTCAAAATGAAAGGGGTGAAAAATTTTTTATATTCTGGCTTGGCAGCTTTAACTATGCTGTTATCTTGCGAAGATCCAGAACCTGTTGAACCAGAACCTGAAGAAAACCTTGTTGAAAACCCAACAGAAAATCCAACCAATCCTGCAATTTACAATAATGTTTATATTTTCAATCAATCAGACCTAAACAAAATAGATGCTTATGATTATAATGCTATTACTTTTACTTCTCCGCAGGAATTTTCTGTCAATGATATAATTGCAGGAGGAATTTCTGAAAAAACTCCTTGTGCATTCTTAAATAAAATAACTTCTGTAACTCCAGATAAAAAAGGTTTCAAACTTGATAAAAACACTTCTTTAAATGAAGCAATTAAAGATGCAGAAGGGGGAATTTCAAAAGAACTTACTTATAATGATTTAAAATCTTCATCTTTTGAACAAGGAATTTCATTAAAACAGGGAATGGGAAATTATAACTTCCATGTTGACATAGATAAAGCAATCTACGACGCTGATGGTGACCTTTATACTTATACAGACCAAGTAAGAATAAATGGTTTTTCTGATTTTAATATTTACACAAACACAAAAATAAAAATTAAAGAAGGGGATGTTTATGTAAAATTTGAAACAGAATTTTCAGGAGAATCTAATTTAGAAATTTTGACATATTTAGAAGATGTAAATATTTCAGACAAAATCCCTCTGCAGGAATATTATTTTAATCCAATAGTTTTTGCAATTGGGCCTGTTCCTGTTGTAATTTTTCCTATAGCAGGTTTGTATTTTGATTATGAAGCAAATTTAGAATCAAAACTCGAGATAAATGTTTCAAATGATTTTAATTCCAGAAATATTTTAAAAAGAGAAACAGGACAGTGGACAATCACTAAAGACCCTGGCAATTATTTTGATTTGTCTTCTTCTGAAATTTCAACAGATTTTAATGCAAATGTAACAGCGTCGCTGTTACCAGAAGTTTCACTTAAACTTTATGGTTTAGCCGGACCTTATGCAAACCTTGAAGCATATCTTAATTTTAATGCAAACACTCTCGCAAATCCTTGGTGGACTTTTACTGGTGGCTTTAATGCAAATCTTGGAATTGACATGACAAAAATAAGCAATAAAATAAAAAACTTTGAAAAAACAATTCCTCTTGAAGAAATTTTAATTGCCGACGCTGGAGGACCTTTTCAGGGCGAAGATCCTGGAGGAGGAAAAATAGCATTTAGTTCTAATGGGGATGGGGATTATGAAATTTATGTAATGAATTCCGATGGAACTAATCAAAAAAAATTAACAAATAATTCAAGTGATGATGTTTTTCCAAGATGGTCACCTGATGGAAGCAAAATAGTATTTGTTTCAGAGAGAGATGGCAACAAAGAGATTTATAAAATGAATTCAGATGGCTCAAGCCAAATAAGATTAACAATTAATCCTATTATTCATCCAATTAATTCACTTGTTAGTATGCATCCAGATTGGTCACCTAATGGAGACAAAATCGCATTTGTGAAGCAAACATCCAATACAGATAGTATTTGTGATATTTACACTATGAACACTGATGGCTCAAATCAAATAAATCTTACTAATACAGGATACTACCCTCAACAATGGTATCCAGATTGGTCCCCCAATGGTTCTGAAATTACTTATGTAGATATAAATGGAGATTACCCTGGGATTTATAAAATGAATTCCAACGGGTCAAATCCAGTGCTTTTAACTACCCCTTATTGCATTGATTGTGTAGGACCAGTATACTCCCCAGATGGGTCCAAAATAGCTTTTTATAAATCAGGGATTCCTAGAGATATTTTCGTAATGAATCCCGACGGACCAAGTTTTATTAATTTAACAAATAATCCCTCTTCTTGGGAATATCAAAGTTTTTCCCCTTCATGGTCTTCTGACGGGAGCAAAATAGTTTACAGTCATTTTGAAAATTCTGATGGAGATGCTGAACTTTATATAATGAATTTTGATGGTTCCAATAAAACAAAAATAACAAATAATTCTTATGAAGACATTAATGCTTCTTGGAGTTATTAATGTATAGTACCTTATAATTTCTACGAAATCTGTAAGGAGGATTTATTTTGTTAGTAAGTTTATCTCTTTTTATATTTGGTTATTGGAGAAATTGGGCTTATATGTTTTACAATAGGAATCTCTAATACAAAACTAAAAATTTATAAACCTACAATTTTATAAATTCACATCTACTTCTTAAGTGATTAAGTTGTAGTTTGAACAAAGGAAAATGATTTTTATAATAAAAGTAACAACAAACAAAGAAGAAAGAGCTTTGGATATGATTGCAGAACGTGTTCAAAAAAAAGAACTTAATGTATATTCTGTTTCACGTCCTGCTGGATTACGAGGTTATATAATTCTCGAGGCTGAAGACAGAGATTCTGCAGAAGAAGCAGTTTTCAATTTGCCTTATGTTAAAGGAATAATCCCAAAAACAATTTCTTATCAGGAAATTGAAGCAATGGTTCAACCTTCTGTTGAAACTATTTCAATTGAAGAAGGTGATATTGTTGAAATCCTTTCAGAACCTTTCAAAAGAGAAAAAGCAAAAGTTTTAAGAATAGACAAGCAAAAAGAAGAAGTTGTTGTAAGTTTGCTTGGAGCAGTTGTTCCATTGCCAGTTACAATTAAATTAGATAATGTAAAAGTTATCCGAAGAGAATCTGAAGGAGATTCCGACGAGGATGATGATTAAAATGAAAAAGTTGAAACAATATAATTTAGGAAAAAAATTAGATGATCTAAACTTAGAAATAAAATCTACTCAATTTTTTATTAATATGTTTGGCCATCCTTTTGGGATTTTTGGAGTTACTCCTTTACATATTTGTTATAATCACTATAAGAAATTAGAAAAATTAACTTCTGAAAGAAATAAATTAACTTACACAACAAAATAAAATGCAAATTAAAATACTCGCAGAAGGTGGAAGTATGAAACCAGGACCTGCTCTTAGCCAGAAACTTGGACCAGCAGGAATTCCATTAAATAAAGTTATTGAACAAGTTAACGACGCTACAAAGGATTTCAAAGGATTAAAAGTTCCTGTTGAACTTGATGTTAATACAAAAACAAAATCTTTCAAAATAAAAGTTTTCTCACCCCCAGTTTCAGAATTATTGAAAAAAGAATTAGGAATTGAAAAAGGTTCAGGACAACAAAAAAGATTCCAGAATGGAAATGCTTCAATTGAACAAATAATTTCTGTCGCTAAAACAAAAATGCAGAACCTTCTTGCAAAAGATTTGAAATCAGCAGTAAAACTTGTTGCAGGAACTTGTGTTAGTTTAGGTGTTTTAATTGAAAACAAACCTGCAAAAGAAGTTGTTCACGAAATTGAAGAAGGTATTTATGATAAAGAAATTTCCGAAGAAAGAACTGAAACTCCTGAAGAAAAGAAAAAAGAATTAGATTCAAACTTCGCAGTGTTAAAAGCACAGCAGGATAAAATCATAAAGCAGGAACAGGCTGCTAAAGAAGCTGCAGAAACTACTGCAGAAAAAGAAAATAAATAAGCTTTATAAATATCCATAATCTCCAAAATGAATGGGGATATGGGGTAGCCTGGTTAGCCTATGAGGTTTGGGACTTCATGACCCCGGTTCAAATCCGGGTATCCCCATCATGCAGTTGAAAACTGCATAGGGTTTGAGAAATTCAAAAGAATTTCATCTCAAATCCCGAGCGACTTTGCGAGATAAAAATCGCGAAGCGAAAAATAAAAAACCCGAGCGGGGTCGCGAGTTGCGTATCCCGTTGAGAAAAACAGAAAATGAACAAAAGATATAATGCAAATGAAAGAGAAAAAATAGATTCTTACTTGAAGGAAAACGATCTTCAAAATGTTTCTTTAAATCATGAAAGAAGTTATTTTAAAAGCGGTATGCAAGTTAAAGAAATACAAAATCCTTATAATTTAGTAATTATTTATGAAATTGAAGCTCAAACTGGTTTTGGTTTTACTATCTGCCATCTTATAGGTTCTCAAGAGAAAATAAACCAACTGGAAAAAGCAGCAGGAATAAATTAAAATGCCAACAAAATCAAAAAAAACAAAATCAGCAGGAAGATTCGGAGCACGATATGGAAAACGTGTTCGTGACAAACTTGTAAAAGTAGAATCAAAACAAAGAATTAAACAAAAATCTCCTTTCCATCCTCGGGGAACTGCAAAACGTCTCTCAGCAGGAATTTGGAAATGCTCTAAAACAGGAAAGGTTTTTGCAGATAATGCATACTCTTTAGACGAGGAATAATCAAAATGGCCCAATATAAATGTTTCAAATGCGGAAAGAAAATAACAAGCAAGGACTTAGATAAAAGATTTATTTGTCCAAATTGCGGAAGCAAAATATTTTTCAAGCCGCGAACAAAAGTAAAAACCATAAAAGCCGAGTGATTTCTAAAATGGATAATAAAAAAATACAGGAAATGCAAATTCTTGAACAAAGTTTGCAAAATATTCTTTTGCAAAAACAGGCATTTCAAATGGAACTTTCTGAAACTAAAACTGCTTTGGATTCTGTAAAAGATTCTGGTGATGAAGTTTTTAAAATCATCGGGCAATTAATGATTAAATCAAAAAAAGAGGCAATTCTTGATGATTTGTCAAACAAAAAAAAGCTTTTAGATTTGAGATTAAAAAATCTTGAAAAGCAAGAGGACTCTTTAACAAAACAATTAGAAGATTTAAGAGAAGAAATACTAAATAAGAAATAATATACTAAAGTTACGAAATCTTTATAAATATCTCAGTTATAATTTTATCATGGCATTTGAAAAGATTAAAAAAATTTTGTCCGGTTCTATGGGTTCTGACGAAGGTGAAGAATATCTTGAGATTGATTTAAATGCAGAAAAACCTCAGGAAAATAAAGTGATTGTAAAACTCTTTGTCCTGAAGCAATACGACGATGTTACAGAGGTTTTGAATTCTTTAAGAGATGGTTACACAATTGCAATTATTGATATAAAGACATTAAAACAAAAAGACCCAATTGAATTAAAAAGAGCAATTTCCAAAGTCAAAAAAACAACAGATGCTCTTGAAGGAACAATCGCAGGATTTGGTGAAAATTTGGTAATTGCAACACCTTCTTTTGCAAAAATCCACAAAGACATACCAAAGCCAGAAAAAGAAAAAAGAGATATGGATTTTTATTAATTTTTGAAAATTAATTTTATATTTTATATGCACTGACAACTTTATATTGGACTCCTAAAATTTCAAATGTTTCTCCTTCTGTAGTCATTTTTTCAAGTTTTTCTTTAGCCTTCTTATTATCTCTCTACTTTTTAATATATAATTTAACTATATCATTTATAGAAACTTCATTCATAAAATTTCCAAAACTTTTATCTTTATATTAATATCTATACTCTTGCAACAGAAAAAACATTCTTTAAAGCAACAACTATTGTCGCAGGAACAAACAAAACAAGCAAGGCACCAAACACTGATGAGACAGCATCACCAATTCCTATTCCTATTAAAGAACCTGTAACACTTTCCATTCCAAATCTACTTACAATAACTAAAACTGCACCTGCAATTAAAAATTTCTGTGAGTCCTTTCCTTTAGGCACATTCCAAAAACCAATTATTAAACCTAATATAACCAAAACACCGTAAATCGGAGAACTAAGTGATTGAATCTTGTCATAAGGTAGCAATGCTGTCGCTAAACCAATCACAATTGCAAGAATAACTCCAATTAAAAATGACCATGCACCAACCTCATTTTCTCTTGCCTTTAGGACCATAACAAAACTTATTAATTGAATTATATAAATGTTTTGAACAACTATAAAATAAAAATATATTTTCCAAAATAGAAATCTTTATAAACCATAGTAACTCAAAAATGATTACAGAAAATGAAGAGCAAAACATTAAGTTTATTCATTGTAGGTATTTTTGCATTGGTATTATTGATTAGTTTTGCTAGTGCCTTTACAATTAATTCTGTTCCACCTTCATTAAGTTTTACAAACGCAGGAGAATCTCAAACAATAACTGTATCCACAAATGATAGTTCTTTAGTCAATTTTTCATATTCTGGAGTAAATTCAAATATTTTTTCAATTACAACATTGGATGGTACAACAAATGTTGATTCGGTCTCATATAATATAACTTTAAATGAAGGTTTCTTTGGTTCAGATAGTGAAACATTAACAATAAAGGCAGTAAATTCAACAAATTCTTCAATTACAAACTCAACCTCTGTAATTTTGAGTTACGAGAAAATTTCTTTTTGTGAACACGGTTTTTTCATTATTGATAAAGAGGGGAATCCAAAAACAGATAGTAATTTAGATTTCTTTGTAGATATTACAAATGAAGGACAAGGAGATGACAATGAGTGGGTTGGATTAGATACAATAAAAGTTGAAGTAAATCTTGAAAATAATTTTAATGAAGATTATGATTCAAGTCCTGATTTTGATAACACTCAATTTGAATTAGGTTTGTATGACGAAACTGGAGAAAATGTTGCAGATAAATTAATTTGGATTTCAGAGGACGAAGAAAAATCAGAGGATATGGATCTTGATGCTGAAGAAGAGATAACTTATATTTTTGAATTTAGAGTTGACCCAGAATTAGAAGGTGGAGATTATCAACTTGTAATTAAGGCATATAACGATGAAGACGGCGAAAACCCAAACAACCATGAATCATTTTGTATTGATTATTCTGAAGATTTAGATGGTTTTGGAGATTCAGACTATTTTGCTGAAATCTCAATTGAGCAAGAAACAGATAAGGATAAGATGGTAATAGTGGATGTAGATGCTTTACCAAAACCAATTGAAGTGTTTTGCAATGATGTTGTGAGCATTACTGTGGATGTTTGGAATATTGGAGATGAAGATTTCGAGGATCAAATAATGGTTAATTTGTATAATACTGAGCTTGGAATTGACATAGAAAAAGTTATTGATGGAGATTTGGATTCTGGTGATAATGAAGAAGTTACATTTGAATTTGAACTTCCCGATGATGTAGAGGCAAAACAATATACTTTGCGTTTTAGAACTTATTATGATTATGATAAAGATGACGGAAAATATTATGATGATTATGACAAAATCTCTGATGAAATTTTTGAAGGATATCTTAAAGTAACAGGCGACTGTTCTTCTGCTAAAGTTTCAGTCAGTGCAACTCTTTATGAAGGAGGAAAAGCAGGACAACCTTTAACAGTTAAAGCAACTTTAACAAACACAGGAGCAAAATCTGCAACTTATTTAATTAACATTGCAGGATACAATGGGTGGGCTGATTCTTATGAATTATCACAAAGTTCAGTAACTATTAATTCAGGAAATTCAGCAGATGTTCTTATTACATTCAATACTAAAAAAGGAATTCAGGGAGACCAATTATTTACTCTTGATGTTCTTTCAGACAGCCAGCTTATAGCAAGCCAGCCTGTTTCAGTTCCTATTGAAGGCAGTTCAGGATTCTTGGGAATAACAGGATTTGCAATTAATGAAGGCAATTGGTATGTCTGGGGGATTATTTTACTTGACATAATTTTTGTAATTGTGATAATCATTATTGCAGTGAGAATTGCAAGAAGAAAGTAATTTTAATTAAATTAAAATGAAAAATTTATTTAACAAACTGGTTTTACCTTTAGCAGTAACATCTTTGCTCTCTCTCTCTGTTCACCAATAAAATCTCAGGATTTCCTTCCTGGGAAATTCAGGAATTACAATGAGAAAAAAGTTATAGTGGATTATACTTGTTTTATTTTTGATGAAA
>Ga0315548_1001174_pt1 | contig 22724 bp, 15 predicted proteins | sample SalMarSW160110MG_2_FD_202540 | JGI IMG/M metagenome (GOLD analysis project Ga0315548, IMG submission 202540) | Salt marsh sediment microbial communities from the Plum Island Ecosystem LTER, Massachusetts, United States - Salt Marsh Sediment SW1601-110 ...
ACAAAATAATTAATTCCCTCGAAGACCGTGGTTTTCTATTAGATCGTGAGCCCATGACTCAATCCGTGCGAATACACGATCGCTGCGACACGCCCGTAGAGTACGTTATCACCAACCAGTGGTTCATCCGTTTACTTGATTTTAAAGAGGAACTCCTGGAAGCCGGTGAAAAAATAAATTGGTTTCCAGCACACATGAAATTCCGCTACCGCTTATGGGTGGAGAATTTGGCTTGGGATTGGTGCATTTCGCGCCAACGATATTTTGGTGTGCCTTTCCCCTTGTGGTATTGCCAGAGTTGTGGAGAAGTGGTGCTCGCCGAAGAGGATCAGCTTCCCATTGACCCTGCCGAATCGCAACCAAGCCAACCTTGCCAGTGTGGCAGCACTCTTTTTACCCCAGAACGGGATGTGTTCGATACCTGGGCGACCTCCTCAATGACGCCTCAAATTGTTGGGCATTGGTTGTCTGACTCGCAACTTTATAACCGGATATTTCCAATGTCCCTTCGGCCCCAAGCACACGAAATCATCCGTACCTGGGCTTTTTACACTATCGCCAAATCGTATTTTCACTTCGACCTCTTGCCGTGGAAAGATGTAACCATCTCCGGTTGGGGTATTGCTGGTAAAGGCATGGGTAAGATTAGCAAAAGCCGTGGAGGTGATCATCTATCCCCACAAGAGATGATCCAACGGTATTCAGCCGATGCCGTTCGTTATTGGGCCGCCAGCACTTCTCTTGGTAAAGACGCGGTCATCAGTGAGGATAAGATTCAACTGGGCAACAAGCTATTGGCGAAACTTTGGAATGTCGCCCGTTTTAGCGCCCCGTTTCTGAATGGCTACCAACCTTCATCAACAACCTCTCCAACCGCATCATCGATCCCATTCTCCTTGCTCACTCCCGCTGACCGTTGGATACTTTCGCGCCTTCAACGCTTGATCAGGCGCATCACCCAGATGTTCGAAAATTACGATTACGCGGCTGCCAAGAGCGACACCGAAAACTTCTTTTGGAATGAATTGGCGGATAATTACCTAGAAATGTGCAAGCTGCGTCTTTACGATGAAATGAACCCTAAAAAAGAAGGGGCGCGTTTCACCCTCTATTCTCTCCTCCTGACAATGCTAAAATTATTTGCTCCATTCTTCCCCCATATCACCGAAGAGATTTACCAAAAATTGTTCAGACAATCTCAAGGCACCTGCTCGCTTCACCAGACGCGCTGGCCGATCCCTGATGAAAGACTTGAAGACAACTCGGCTGAGCAGATCGGAGAGAGATTGATTGCAATTGCCACGGCTGTGCGTCGGTACAAAAGCGAGCAGAATCTACCTCTTGGCTCGCCCATCCATCAATTACAATTGGTGACCAGTGACACCGCCTTAGCTGGCTCATTGTTTGATGCCATCAGCGACCTGATAAGCGTCACGCGCACCCAAAGGATTGATCTTGTCGAGTCACTTGACGCAGAAATGCTAACCATCCTATCTGACGAATCTATCACGGCTGCGCTTTCGCTGATTGAATGAGCCTGACTCCAATGGTTATAGATCTATACTCTCGGAGATGCCGATGACCAAATACAGATTGCCTAAAGCCTACGATTTTAAATCCACTGAAAGTCGTATCTATGAATGGTGGCAGCAGCATGGCTTTTTTCAGCCATCTAACGACCCCAATAAACCTGGCTTTGATCCTGCTCAAAATCCATTTGTGATCTCTATTCCACCTCCCAATGTCACCGGAGAATTGCATCTAGGTCATGCCATGTTTGTATCCATGGAAGACCTGATGATCCGCTATAATCGCATGAAGGGTTTATCCACCCTATGGGTGCCAGGCACCGATCACGCCGGCATTGCAACCCAGCTGCAAGTGGAAAAAGCCTTGGCCAGGCAAGGGGTAACTCGCGAGCAGATAGGGCGGAAAGAATTCCTCAACCGCACTTGGAACTGGAAAGAAAAGTATGGCGGCATTATCACCCAACAAATCCGCCGGTTAGGCGCCTCTTGTGATTGGAGCCGAGAACGCTTTACCTTGGATGAAGGTCTGTCCAAGGCCGTGCGGGAGGCGTTCGTAAGATTATATGAAAAAGGTTTAATCTACAGGGGTCCGCGTTTGATAAACTGGTCTCCCGGCTTAAGAACCGCCGTCTCTGACCTGGAAGTGGAATATTCACAAGAACCTGGCAAGCTGTATTACTTCAAATATATCCTGGTCAACCCTAAAGAAGTAGATACTCCTCAACCATATATACCAGTAGCCACCACCCGGCCAGAGACGATTTTGGGTGATACTGCCGTGGCGGTCCACCCGGATGACCCCCGCTATAAGAAATATGTCGGCCATAATGTGATCGTGCCGATCCTCGGGCGGGAAATACCAGTGATTGCAGACGAATATGTTGATCGTGAGTTCGGCACCGGTGCCTTGAAGATCACCCCTGGTCATGATCCTCACGACTATGAGATCGGCGAGCGGCATGGATTGCCAGTCATCTCAGTCTTGGATGAATCTGCTCGAATCAACGAAAATGGGGGACCCTACACAGGTCAGGATCGTTTTGAAGCGCGCACCAATCTCTGGAGGGATATGCAGGTTGCCGACTTGGTGATAAAAGAAGAAGACTATACCCTCAACCTACCGCGCTCACAACGCGGTGGAGAGATCATCGAACCGATGATCTCAACCCAATGGTTCGTGAGCATGCAACCGTTAGCACAAGGCGCTTTAGAAGCTGTGCGGGATGGACGCATCCGCATCGTGCCAGAACATTTCACCAAAGTTTACAACAATTGGTTAGAGAACATCGAAGATTGGTGCATTTCGCGCCAGCTGTGGTGGGGGCACCGCATTCCCGTATGGTATTGTAATGATTGTAGCAAGATGGTTGTCGCTCGCCAGGATCCCACCCAATGTGTTCATTGCGGTAGTGCGGACCTCAAACAGGATCCCGACGTGCTGGATACCTGGTTTTCTTCCGGTCTTTGGCCCTTCTCCACTTTGGGCTGGCCCGATCAGACTCCCGATTACCAATATTTCTATCCGACCAGCATGATGGAAACGGGTTACGATATTCTGTTCTTTTGGGTCGCACGTATGATCATGATGGGATTGGAGTTTACCGGGAAAATTCCATTTGACACCATCTACCTTCATGGGCTGATACGGGACGAAAATGGCAAGAAGATGAGCAAGACTTATGGAAATGTCATCGATCCCTTAGAAGTAATGGACGATATGGGCACCGATGCCCTGCGCTTTACCCTGCTGGTAGGTTCAACTCCAGGCAAGGACACAAATCTGAGCCTGAAGAAAGTAGAAGCCAACCGGAATTTCGCCAACAAAATCTGGAACGCCACTCGCTTCGTAATCAGCGCCCTACAAGGTGCGCCCGCTAGCTCTCAAGGAGATCCGGATTGGACCCTGGCGGATTCCTGGATTTGGGCACGTCTCCAAAGCCTCATCCGGGAAGTAGAACGCCTATTCAATAATTATCAATATGGTGAAGCCGGGCGTCAGATTTACGATTTCTTCTGGGGAGAGTTTGCAGATTGGTACTTGGAAATTGCCAAAATACAGTTGAACGAGGGCGCTGATCGAGCATATTACACCGCTTACACCCTAGTGCGGGTGTTAGATATGTGCATGCGTCTGCTACACCCCTTCACCCCATTCATCACCGAGGAATTGTGGAGCCACCTGAAACGGGCTTCTATGGATCATTCCCCCAACCTCGCTCCCGCCGGCGGCTGGGAACAGGCTTTGATCGTCGCCCATTGGCCCGAGCCACGTTCTGATGAGGGATGGGAAACGGTTAAAGTCGCCAATTTCTCCTTGGTTATGGATGTCGTCCGCGCAATTCGCAATCTACGCGCGGAAAAGAACGTTAAACCTGGGCGACGCATCTCAGCCATATTGATCTCACCAGATTACGCTCACGTCTTGCAAGAGCAGTCTGCTGCCATCGCAGCCCTGGCACGACTCGACCAGAAGAACCTGACCATCTCCACAAGTCTTGCAGAAAAACCATCAGGTCATATCGCCCTCGTAGTCGGTCCTATGGAAATATATCTCCCCCTTGCCCAATTAGTGGACGTAGTCGAGGAGCGCGCCCGCCTGGAAAAAGACTTGGCGGAAACCGAATCCCAGATTACGCGCCTCGCAGAGCTGCTTGCAGGCCCTTTTTCCTATAAAGCGCCTGATTCAGTAGTCGCCAAGGAGAGTGAGAAGCTGCAACTATACAAGCAGACCGCCGAGAAATTGCGCGCCCAGTTATCAAACCTGGACGCACAAAACTAGGGGGTATGCCAATTCTCACAGAAGATCATGGCATCGTTCCAACTCTGCGATTAAATTATTGGGATACCACGACAGGAATGGTTCCGTGATTTATAATCACATATAAAAAACAGGGTTTCTAAATGAACAAAACTGAACTTCTCACCGCCCTTGATGAGGGCAGAGAGCGTTTTCTTGAAACAATCGAAGGCCTATCAAATGCAGCCATGCTAGAATCAGGAGTAAATGCCCAATGGTCCGTTAAGGACATACTCGCCCATCTGGCTATGTGGGAAGCCGAGCTGGTCAAACTCCTGTGGCAAGCCAGGCAAGCAAGAACGCCGAATACGGTCCACTTTGGATCGGAATCAGTAGACGAGCTCAACGCCAAATGGCACCAATTAAATCGTGAGCGTACTCTGGAGCGCGTCCTGGAAGATTTTCACGGCGTGCGCCTTCAAACCATCCGTTGGGTTGAAGCTTTTTCCGAGAGAGACCTCCTGGATGCGAATAGTTACGACTGGTTGGATGGCACTCCCTTGTGGCAATGGATTGCTAATGACAGCTTCGAGCACGAAGCCGAACACGGTGCTCAAATTCACGCCTGGCGAGAAGCCAAAGGGCTTTGAGAGCTTTTCATTTCAAATTAAACGGCTGGTAACTGGTCAATTCGGGATACCTTTCCCGCTGAAACATTCAACCAGCACTTCAAAAAAAATTCCATAATAAGGATGCAAACATGCAGAAAAAATTAGAAGAACTAAAAAAACGTCTTATGGAGGTGAACGACCTGAACATGATCGGGTCCCTGCTGTCTTGGGATCAATCAACCTACATGCCACCTGGCGGTGGCGCAGCTCGTGCACGCCAGAGGTCTACCCTGGCGCGTATAGCTCAAGAGAAATTTACCGATCCTGCCATTGGAAAGCTTCTGGAAGATCTACTCCCTTATGAAGAGGATCATCCGTACGACTCAGACGAAGCCAGTCTTATCCGGATTGCCCGCCGTGAGTTCGAGCGCTATGTAAAAATCCCCCCGGAATTCATGGAGAGATTCTACAGGCATAGAGGACAAACTTATCAGATTTGGACAAAAGCTCGGTCGGCCAATGATTTTTCTGCAGTGCAACCTTACTTAGAAAAAACCCTCGACATGAGCCGGGAGATGGCCAATTACTTTCCCGGTTACGAGCATATCGCTGACCCTCTGATCGATTACCATGATTTCGGTTTGAAAGCATCCACAATCAAGGCTCTATTCAATGAATTGCGGGACAAACTTCTTCCAATTCTTAACGCTATCACTTCCCGACCTCTGGCGGATGACTCCTGCTTAAACCAAAATTTTCCGGAAGAGCAGCAGCTTGCTTTTGGTCAGCAGGTCGTCAAAGACCTGGGATATGATTTCAACCGTGGTCGCCAGGATAAAACCCATCATCCTTTCACAACGAAATTTTCATTAGGGGATGTACGCATCACTACCCGGGTCAAGCAGGACTTTTTCGGAGAATGCTTGTTCAGTACCATTCACGAATCAGGCCATGCCATGTATGAGCAGGGCATCAATATGGATTACGAAGGCACACCTCTGGCACGTGGCACATCATCAAGCGTACATGAGAGCCAATCACGTCTTTGGGAAAATGTCGTGGGTCGCAGCCGCGGCTTTTGGGAATGCTATTATCCCAAACTGCAAGACGTATTTCCTAACCAATTAGGAACCACTCCCTTGGATACGTTCTATAAGGCCATCAATAAAGTAAAGCCCTCTCTAATTCGCACCGACGCCGACGAGGTCACCTATAACCTACACGTGATGCTACGCTTTGATATAGAACTGGCTCTGCTTGAAGGCGATTTATCCATCCGTGAGCTTCCGGAAGCGTGGAGGGCTCGTTACCAAAGTGATTTAGGCATCACCCCTCCGGATGATCGCGACGGCGTACTACAAGATGTTCATTGGTTCGACTTTGTCATTGGGGGGGCCTTCCAGGGTTATACACTGGGCAATATCTTAGGGGCTTTATTCTTTGAATCTACCTTGAAGGCTCATCCTGAGATTCCTGATGAGATCAGCCAGGGTAAGTTTGATACCTTACTAACCTGGCTGACGGAAAATATCTACCAGCATGGCCGCAAATTCACCACCACCGAACTGGTCGAACGCATCACCGGTGGTCCAATCAGCGTCGATCCTTACATTCATTATTTGCGCCATAAATATGAAGAGTTATACAATTTATAAAACCCACAAGGGAAAAATATGCAAACCGGCTTGATCTACCCACAAACTGAATTTGGCAGTGATCCCATAGCCATCCGGGATTATGCTCAAACTGCGGAGGAATTGGGATATACGCACATCACTGCCTATGATCATATCCTTGGCGCCAATCCTGATCGCCCCGATAAACTGAACGGCCCCTATACTTACCAATCTCCTTTTCAGGAGCCTTTTGTCCTGTTCAGCTTCATGTCTGGGATCACAAAAGAAATGGGTTTTGCGACGGGCATAATCATCCTACCTCAACGTCAGACCGCTGTGGTTGCCAAACAGGCAGCTACCCTGGATGTGCTGTGTGGCGGTCGCTTCCGGTTGGGTGTGGGTATAGGCTGGAACCATGTAGAATACACTGCGCTCGGTCAAAATTTCCACACCCGCGGCCGCCGCATCGAGGAGCAGGTAACCCTGCTACGCGAATTATGGACTCAACCGCTGGTGAATTTTGAGGGTCGCTGGCATACCATACCGGATGCGGGCCTCAATCCCCTTCCCTACCAACGGCCAATACCGATCTGGTTTGGAGGGCAATCTGAGGCCGTTCTGAAAAGAATAGCACGCCTTGGAGATGGTTGGATGGTGAACTACCGTTCCGCCATAAACGCTCGGCCAACCCTCGAGAGACTTCATCAATATCTGGCTGAAGCCGGTCGAGACCATGTCCAGTTTGGGGTCGAAGCGCGTCTGTCTTACGGCGAGGGTGATCCGGGCACCTGGGAAGCCCTCATCCACGATTGGCAGGAGATCGGCGCTACACACATTTCCCTGAATACGATGGGATCCGGTTTCGATACGCCTGCCAAACATTTAAACGCCATACGAACCTTCGCTAAAGCCATGCAGCTACCCCGCTAGCAGCCTATACGCTTTCGCCAGTGATCCCCACGCCAATGAAAGATTGGATTGCGTGGATTTGCGGCTTTATCCACTCTCAATTTTCCTGAGAAGTCCACCTGATTATTTAGACTTACTGACCTTCGGACAAAAGTTCGCCCATTTTTGTCATTGCGAGATTTAATCTTGATAAAATAGAACATGTGTGCTACTATTTAAGCCACCATATCCGATCAATTTACCAATATTTCCAAAGGAGCGCATGCTATGTCTAAGCATCCCATCGTTCATATTGAATTCTCCGCCAAGGACCGTGAAGAAGCTGGAAAATTTTATTCCCAGCTCTTTGGTTGGAAAATCCAGCAAATGCCGGAGATGAATTACGCCACTTTCGAAGCCGAGGGCGGCCCTGGGGGTGGTTTCAACCCAGTTTCCGAGGAGTATCCGGCTGGAACCGTCATGATCTATGTACAAACGGATGATATTGATGCCACCCTTGCCAAAGCTGAAAAGCTTGGCGCCAAAACCCTTGTCCCCAAATCAGAGATACCCAACATGGGTTGGTTTGCCTTCTTCGCTGACCCGTCCGGCAACAAAGTGGGAGTGTACACTGCTATGGATCAATAAAGTTAATTGACAGATAAATCGCTAAAGAACTGGCCACCCGCCTTCCCCTGGTGGCCAGTTCTTTATTCCTCGGGGGTTTCGCGAGAGCGAGTTTAGTGACTCATCCAAAAAACGAATTGGAGCAATTATGGATCAACCTAAAGACTTCTTCGACTCTATAAAATCTGGTGACATGCTCAAGGTGAAAGAACTTCTTGACCGGGATGCCAGCCTTGTAAATCAAAAAACCGGGAGCGCACTCTCTGCGGTATTGGTTTATGTGCTATCACTGGATTCAGGCAAGGCTGGATTCAAGTAGCTGGAACACCATTATTTGTGTGCGGCGCTAGTAGTGCTTTTCTGGGTCTTTTGGGTGTGGTTTTGGGGATAAGCGGGCTTTGGGGTAATAATCGTCCCCGTGCGACCGCCATTGTCGGTCTGTTGCTGGGTTTGAGCGGGATATGTCTTTTCCTGGGATTCTTGAGCGCCATCGGGAGGTAGCTGCGGCCTAAAACGCCCTAACTGCTATTCTTCATCACCCTTCTCTTCCTCTATATAACTCCGTTGCCATTCGTATAGCTTGTTTAACGCCTCGATGGGGGATAGGGCGTTGATGTCCAGCTTTTTAAGCTCCTTTAACAGTGGGTTGGTTTCAGGGAACAAGGCTAACTGGCGTGGGGCTTGAGGATTAATGTGCACCGCTTTGCCTGAGGTTGCCTCTAACTGGTCCAGGATTTCACCTGCTCGTTGCACAACTGGCCTCGGCATCCCAGCTAACTGTGCCACGTGGATCCCGTAGGAACGATCCGCCCCCCCTGGTACGATCTTGTGCAGGAATACTACCTTACCATCGGCTTCGCTTACTGCCACATTATAGTTGCGTACGCCTGGCAGTAGATCTGCTAATTGGGTCAGTTCGTGGTAATGGGTTGCGAATAGCGTCTTTGAGCGCAAATTTGGGTGGTTGTGAATGTATTCCACCACCGCCCAAGCGATCGATACGCCATCATAAGTACTGGTACCACGTCCAATCTCATCTAATATCAGCAGGCTCCTGCCCGTAGCATGATTCAAAATATAGGCAGTTTCTACCATTTCCACCATAAAAGTAGACTGCCCGGCATAAATTTCATCCTGGGCACCAATCCGGGTGAAAATACGGTCGATTAAACCGATTTTAGCTTCATCCACTGGTACGAAGCTCCCGATTTGAGCCATCAACACGATCAAAGCCACCTGGCGGATCAAGGTAGATTTCCCCGACATGTTTGGTCCGGTAATTATCCGAATCCTTTCTCCATCCCCAAAAATGACATCGTTCGGAATAAACCGCTCTCCACTAAGACTGCGCTCAACCACAGGATGCCGGCCTTCGTGAAGTTCAAGCACATCTTCGCTCACGACATCTGGTCGGGCATATTTTCCCACGACAGCAGCTTCGGCCAACCCCGCCAGCACATCCAGCCTGGCTATTGCCCTGGCAGTTGCCAGCAATCGTCTCGCCGATCGCGCCAGTTGAATGCATACTTGGCGGAATATCCGTCCTTCAATTTCGCGAATCCGCTCCTCGGCGTTGAGTACCAAAGTTTCATATTCCTTCAATTCCGGAGTGATATAGCGTTCGGCGTTTACTAAAGTTTGTTTGCGAATATATTCATCCGGCACCATCCCGACATTGGCTTTGGTGACCTCAATGTAGTAACCAAATACCTTGTTATATCCCACCTTCAACGATTTTATCCCGGTGCTTTTCCTCTCAACCCCTTCCAGGTTAGCTATCCACTCACGCGCGTGTTTTGAGCGTTCTAAAACCCCATCCAATTCCTGCGAGAAGCCTTTACGGATCACTCCGGTATTTTGCAAGGTCGCAGGCGGCTCTTGCTCTAGAGCGGATTCGAGCAGGCTTAACTCTTCGATGCATAAGCTGAAATCCTGATGAATCCTCGCAAAGGCAGGGTGTTCTCGAGGCAATAATTCCAAAATAGTGGGAAGTTGGCGTAATGTTTCTCGCAGTGAGACCAAGTCGCGTGGCTGTGCAGACCCTCCAACAATACGTTGGGTCAACCGTTCTAAATCTCCCAGAGGCTTAACATCTTTACGGAATTCGACCCGCTCCAAACCTTCTGCCACAAAATAAGCCACGCCATCCTGGCGTTCACGAATTCGGTCTACGTCCAGCAAAGGCTTACTCACCCATTGAGACATCAAACGCTTTCCCATTGGGGTGATGCTATGGTCAAGCACCCCTAGGAGTGAGCTTTGCTTCGCACCACTGCGGATCGTTTCGGTAAGCTCCAGATTCCGGCGGGTGGCTGCATCCAGAGTCATGAATTCATTCAAACTGTAGGTGGACAGGCTGGTCAACAAATTTAACGCGACTGGTTGGGTTTCGTTTAAATACTGAAGAATGCAGCCTGCCGCGCGGGTAGCATATGGTAGCCCACTCAATCCATACCCATCGAGTGAGGCAGCTTCAAAGTGTTGTAGAATGGCCTGCTGACAGCGACCCGCTTCAAACCGCCAGCTCGGCCAGGGAGTAGAATGACCGGGAATCCCGTCATCTAAAGTAAATGAATCGGGGTGCAGGATTTCTGCCGGGTGCAAGCGCATGAGCTCTGCCCTTATCGCTGATACCAGGTCCCCACTATGAAGCTCTGTAGCTGCGAACTCCCCCGTGGTGATGTCCACAAAGGCAACACCAGCGCGATCCTCCCCGCTTGCCACGCACACCAGGTAATTGTTCGCATCGCCGGGCAGAAGTCCCGGTTCCACCAATGTGCCGGGGGTTACCACCCTGGTAACTTCCCGAGGTACCAGACCCCTGACAGGTTCGTCTCCGACCTGCTCACAAATAGCCACATGGTAGCCGCGCTCAATTAACCGCGAGAGATAATTCTCAACGGCATGATAAGGGATACCCGCCATCGGGACGCGCACGCCTTTAGCCACGTTCCGTGAGGTCAGAACGATATCCAGCTCCCTCGAGGTGATTTCCGCATCCTGATCGAAAGTCTCATAGAAATCGCCCAGGCGAAAGAACAGGATGGCGTCTGGGTATTGTCGTTTGATTTTTAGATATTGGTTACGAATGGGAGTCACCTGGTCGTTTTTCGCCATGCCCCCATTCTATATGCTGCCACCAGAATCGGCAAGGAATTTCGCCCTATCAAAGGGTTAATATCAAATATTGAGAAAAATAAGTTGCCTTTTTGGATATTCACGTATATAATTTATTCACTATACTCGTGTAGAAAGGAGATTTCATAACAATGGCCAGCGTTTCCTATGACCACGTTACCAAGCGTTTTGGTGACGTAATTGCCGTCAACGACTTGAACATAAACATCGAGGACAAGGAATTCCTTGTGCTCGTTGGTCCTTCAGGCTGCGGTAAATCTACTGCACTACGATGCCTTGCTGGACTTGAAGATATTACAGAAGGTCACATCCGCATAGCCGACCAAGTCGTCAATGATATCCCCCCAAAAGACCGGGATATCGCTATGGTTTTCCAATCCTATGCCCTTTACCCTCACATGTCAGTCTTTGACAATATGGCTTTTGGGCTCAAGCTGCGCAAGACGCCAAAAGATGAGATTAAGCGGCGCGTACAGCAAGCTGCGGACATCCTCGGAATTGGAGATTTGCTCGATCGTAAGCCCCGCCAGCTTTCTGGTGGACAGCGCCAGAGAGTGGCAGTCGGTCGGGCGATTGTACGTGAGCCAAAGGTGTTCCTCTTTGACGAACCGCTTTCCAACCTTGACGCCAAGCTCCGTGTGGAAACACGTGCGAACATCAGCAAATTGCACCAGCAACTGCAAACCACCTTCATCTATGTGACCCACGACCAGGTGGAGGCTATGACGATGGCTTCTCGCATTGCTGTGCTAAACGCTGGCATCCTCCAGCAAATTGACACTCCCCAGCACCTCTACGACTACCCCAATAACTTGTTTGTCGCTGGTTTCATTGGATCCCCCGCTATGAATTTCTTCCCGGCCAAAGTCGTCCAAGACGATGGCAAACTGTATGTTGATGGTAAATCCTTCAAGCTACAGGTACCTGATAGACATGTCAGCACCTTTACACCTCTTGCCGGGAAACCAGTGGTCTTTGGCATCCGCCCAGAAGATATCCATAACCCGGAATTTACACCTTCCAGCATCTTTGCCCAGTCTGTAGAGACTGAAGTGGATGTGACTGAGCTGATGGGGAATGAAATCTTTGTTTACTTGAAGAGTGGAGAACACAACTTCGTCGCTCGTGTCGACCCACGCACCCGTGTTCAAATGGGAGATAAGGTGCAGGTTGTTTTTAATATGGACAACATGCACATATTCGATCGAGACACCGAGCAAGCGATCCGCTAATTACCTTCACTTCTTGGAAAACCTCCCGGATCGAGGGAATGTAGCTTCTCTCTAATGGGATCAGCAGGGCGCAGAGCACCGGCATCAAGGTTCTCTGCGCCTTATTTGATGCGTCTATCGACTACAGCTCTAACACGAATGAGACAAATCATCAGCCACATAAAGATATAATGTTGGAGTGGGAGGAAGCACACCTTCCCAATTACACTTGGATACTTTCAATAACAGGAGTTACATATTATGCCCTTTGATTACCTTCCTCATCTATTGATCAAATCGAAAAGCAAGATCGTTTTATTGGTTATGGATGGTCTCGGGGGACTTCCCATGGAAGCGAATGGTCCCACCGAATTGGAACATGCCCATAGCCCAAACTTGGATCGTTTAGCAAGTCAAGGCATGCTGGGAGTGACCACTCCTGTCCGGCCTGGCATTACCCCAGGTTCTGGGCCTGCTCACCTGGCCTTGTTCGGCTATGACCCGATCAAATATGAGATCGGACGGGGTGTCTTAGAATCCGTTGGCGTCGGCCTACATGTCGGTCCCGGGGACGTAGCCGCCCGCGGTAATTTCTGTACACTTGACAGGAATGGCAAAATCGTTGACCGACGCGCCGGTCGCATTCCTAGTGAAGAATCAGACCCGCTGGTAGAGCGTCTCAAGAAAATTGTCCTCCCAGGTGTGGTAACGGATGTACGACAGGTTAAAGAATATCGCTTTGCCGTTGTCATGCGTGGCGAAAATTTGGTTCCTGAAATCGAAGATACCGATCCCCAGGAGACCGGAGTGCCCCCCTTAGACCCGGAGCCACGTACTCCATCCGCCCAACATACCGCAGACCTCTTCAAACAATGGATATCCCAAGCTCAGCAGGTTCTGGCTGATAACACAAAAGCGAACGGCCTGACTTTACGCGGTTTTGCAAGCGACCCAAATCTCCCTCGCTTCGAAGATTCATATGGCTTACACCCCGCCTGTATTTCGGTTTACCCAATGTACAAGGGCGTGTCCAGATTGGTGGGCATGGATGTCATCGATTTCGATGGTGAAACCCCAGAAGACGAATTCAAGGCTGTCGCCAGGGTTTGGGAGGATTACGACTTCTTCTTCGTGCATATCAAGAAAACTGACAGTAAAGGTGAAGACGGCGATTTTGAAGGTAAAGCCAAGGTCATCGAAGGCGTGGACACAGCCCTGCCACACCTCCTGGAGCTCAAACCGGACGTGCTAATCGTCACAGGTGATCATTCGACACCAGCTCGCCTGCGCACCCATTCTTGGCATCCAGTGCCATTTTTGTTGTGGGCACCAGCCACCATCCGTCCTGACGATCAAACCCGGTTTGGGGAGCGAGCTTGCGTGCATGGTGCATTGGGCAATTTCTCCGCCCACGATACCATGCCTCTTGCCCTGGCTCATGCCCAACGTCTTGAAAAGTTTGGCGCATGAGATTATCCCTGGGAGAATGGTTGAAATGAGAAGGGGGCTGTCCCTTGCCTATGAGACAGCCCCTTCTACTTCAGCGCTGCAGGTTTCTTCAATTCCCGGCGCTATCATCGATTGGTTCAATGGTTTAGCTCAAGAGGGTTTGCGTCGAAAACCAAGCGCCAGGAGAAGCCCCCCCACAACTGACAACCCACCCAAAGTCAAGAAGGTGTCCCGCCAGAAACGCTCTGGGAACAACCGGATTAGGGTATCAGAATATGCAAAAGTCCAGGTGCCAGGGGCGAAGAAGACCTCATGGAAACCCACAAAAAAGATGCCGAATCCGACGAGCACAAATAACATGATGGTTCCTATCAAAATCACGGTCAGCCATCCACCTCGCCCTACCCCTTGGCTGAAATCGTACCACCAGCGCCCTCGCCAGGCCCAAAGTCCCAGGAGCAGCAACCCGATTAAAGATCCATACCAGACAGAAAGCGCCACTTTAACTGTATTTTTGACATCGACCATATGTCCCAACTCGCCCTGGTTATACAGGGGCAATCCATCCTGAAAGTGCAGATCTGCCAGATATGAAATACCTTTATCGTTCAACAGGTAATTGAGGGCGATTTGAGCCAAGTGAATGCGCTCTTCGCGGGTAAACCCATAGGGGTCAGGAGGGAAATTGGGCGTGCGATATTCAAACTGCACGAACACCGGCGTCAGCAATATACGCATGGCGGTAAGCACAAGCGTCACCGGTACCAGGATAGTCACTAACCAAGAAAGCAGGCGATAAATGCTCCCCTTGCTTTTAGCTCCTGACCTTAAGCCTGCCGACTCGTGCTCTAACGAACTCTCTCGAGGCCCATCCTCAGCCTCGCTGGAAGTTTCATGTTCGGGGTTCATCTTAATTTGTCCACCTCTCCTAAGAAGACGAATTTTAGTACCATATTATTGGTAATCCATTCAATCGGTGCCAGGTCATCCGTATAAACCATGTTTGACTTCGGCGTTGGCACTAGGTTTAGCGCAGTTCGCTTCAGCGCTTCGATCAGCAGTGGATGGATATCATGGCGGTTATCAAGAGAAACCAGATTTCCATACAAATTTTCCAAGACGGTTGGTTGAACTGTCGCATAAATAATAGAGTTGAAAGTGCCGGGGACATCCATTACATAAACATTGGGGAAAACCGAGTCCAACGTCCCAACCAGCCCATCAATTAACCTGCGGTCATCAGGAGCTCGTCCGACATTGATCGCGGCAACGCCGTCTTTTTGCAAATGTTCGCTCACGATTTGGAAAAATTCACGGGTGGTCAGGTACCAAGGGATATAAGGGGGGCGATAAGCATCAATAATGATCAGCGAGTAACGGCGCTGGCTGTGTTCTAAACCCCAACGGCCATCCTGTGGAATGGCGTTCAGGTTTGCTTCATTCATATCGAAATACTTCCGCCCTACTTCGATAATCTTTGGATCAATCTCATACCCATCAATAGGGATTGGACCAAATACGACCGTTGCTTGCCGGACCGTGGTACCCGCGGCCAGGCCAACAACCGCCATACTGTCGACCTGCTCGGGCGCGTAAGGTGGCCGGTTGAAAAAGGGGGCAGACAGGAATTGCATCCAGGGACCGTAGAAAGCCAATTCAGTCGGATGATACATGGAATGCACACCCTGACCGTCGTTCAATCGCAGGTAACGGTAGCCGTCTTTCTCGAGCACCTGGATATAATTATAGGCTGATTCGGTTTCATAAATCTGCCCAGCGCTGGCTTTTATCCCTCGCCCGACTCCCAGAACCATTAAAAATGCCAGGATAATCGGCATCCACACCCAAGGTAGCACCCTCCGCCAACCCCCTGTAAGCCATAAGCCGATCAAACCCACCAGGGTGAGAAACCCGCTGAAAACCAGGAATGTTCGGGCAGTGCCAATTGAAGGGATCAAAAGCAGCACGGGTAAGAAGGTACCCACAAAGGATCCTAGCGTTGAGATCGCGTAAACCCGCCCGGAAACTGTACCGGCTTCCGCTGGTGAGCGAATCGCTAGGCGGATTGCAAATGGCGAGATCGTCCCAAGTAAGGTGACCGGCAAGCTAAATAACACCAGCACACCCACAAAAGAACCAAATAAAACACCCACCTGTAAATTATCGAAAGCGTTGGCTGCCATTAGCAAAACAGGATGAGCCGGAAGAGGCACTAGACCAGCCAGAAACGCTCCCCAAATCAGCACCGTGTACATGGTAGCTGGGTATGGTGAGTGGTCTGCCCATCGTCCCCCAATGAAATAACCCACCGTAAGATAAATCAGGATCAAACCGATAATACTGGCCCAAACAAGATTACTGGTGCCGAAGATATTTCCCAGCAAGCGCGAAGCAGACAGCTCTATCGCCAGGGTGGTCATGCCTGATGCAAATACAGTGAAATAGAGATAACGGTTCGTTCTTGACATGATCAGAATTAGGACAGTCTTCCCTGAAACCAGCTCACGCCGTATGCACTCACGACGGGAGGATTATATCTTAGTTTAAAGGGTCAACCCTTCTAGCTATCTGTGATGTATCGGGGCAACTGCCTGAGTCCTAAAGAGGTAGCTGCAACCCCACATGAAAGCTGGAAAATGTATATTCTTGGAATATGATTGTCGTGTCAATCGATTGGATCATTTCACATTTTCAAGGTTAGCTGGTTATACTATTTAGAGAGTATTTATGGATCCCACCCTAGATTTCGAAAGATTGGTCGAAAACCATAGCGAAGAGATTTTCGCATACCTCTGGCGCCTACTTTATAATGTTTCTGATGCTGAGGACGATCTACAAGAGACATTTCTGCGGGCTTTTCGTGCCTACCTTCGACTTAAAGCCGGATCTAACCATCGAGCCTGGTTGTATAAGATCGCCACAAACGTAGCATACACCCATCTGAAACAGCGTGGCCGATCCGAAATCAGGCTGGATGACCTTGACCCCAGATCCCTCCCTACCCAGCCCTCCATCGCACTCCAGGTTGAGCAAAATGAACTCTTATCAGCCGTCTGGCGGGCTGTCCAGGCACTACCAGAAAAACAAAGCGCGGCTTTTGTGATGCGCAAATACCAGGGGCTCAGTTATACCGAAATTGCGGATGCCTTGCAGTGCAATCGTGATACAGCTCGGGCTCACGTTTACCAAGCGCTTAAGAAATTACTCCTTCAATTTCCGGAGTTCAAATATGAACGAAATCTTATCTGAATCTGATTTAACATCCTGGTTGGAAGGTAACAACCAAAGTGGCGACCTGCCGGTCTTATTACATGCCCTCGATACTATCTATCGCCCTGGCCCCACAGCTGAAAACATCGCTAAAGCGCAAACCAATCTGCACCGGTCAATCCAGGCATGGATCCAGCAGGTAATCTTCTACGACGATTTTTCCCATCCTCTGGTTGGAACGGTCTTCGTGGCGGTAAACAAACATGGCTTGGTAGCTTTGAACTTCGGTGTGACGGAGGAACAATTCATTGCTCAAATAGACAAGCATAACCGAAAAGTCCTCATGCGCTCATCCGAATACACCGCCAAGGTTATACGGCAGGTATACGAATATTTAAATGGGGAGCGTACCCATTTCGAGATATCCCTCGACCTCAGCCAATTGAGCGAGTTTCAAAAAGGCGTCTTATTAACCACCTTGAAAATACCTCATGGTCAAATCGTCACATATGCCGACATTGCCAAGCGATTAGGCAATCCCAAGGCTGCCCGGGCGGTCGGCCAGGCTCTTGGTCGCAATCCGGTCCCGATCGTGATTCCTTGCCACCGCGTAATCGCTTCGAATGGTTCTCTTGGCGGTTACTCTGCTGGGGGTGGATTAGAGTCAAAAGCGAAACTTCTGGCCTTAGAGCGAGTCTCGCTTGTCTGAAGGGGGAGATTTTTTGCTTAGCTTGCCTCCTTGGTATAATTCAGGGCAATAGGCAACAAGGGATTGCGAGTAAAATATAATTATTCCCATCCTTTGTTTCAATTGCTTTTTAAATAATTCTCGGAGCGTTTATGACTCTACCATCTTTATCTGGCAATGAAATTCGCCAGGCTTTTATTAATTTCTTCCTCGAAAGAGGCCATACCTTTGTGCCCTCCTCATCACTGGTGCCTGGTGGGGATCAGACCCTTCTTTTCACCAATGCTGGCATGGTTCAATTCAAAGATATTTTTCTGGGTACCGATAAGCCACCTTACGTGCGGGCGACTAACTCTCAGAAATGCATGCGAGTGGCCGGCAAACATAATGACCTGGAGGACGTTGGTCGCGACGATACCCACCACACTTTCTTCGAAATGCTGGGAAACTGGTCGTTTGGCGATTACTACAAAAAAGAAGCGATTGCCTGGGCATGGGAATTACTTACCGATGTCTGGAATCTGCCAAAAGAAAATTTGTGGGCTACCTGCTTTGAAGACGAAAGGGGTGAAATCGAGCGTGACGATGAAGCTGCTGATTACTGGCGCCAACAGTCTGGCTTTGATCCCACCCATGTGCTCTTCTTCGGTCGTAAGGAAAATTTCTGGGAAATGGCTGAAACCGGACCGTGCGGACCAAATAGCGAAATCCATCTCGATATTGGACCTGAACATTGTAATAGACAGGATGACCCCGAACACATATGCGGCGTTAACCAGGGGTGTTCACGTTATCTAGAGCTCTGGAACCTGGTCTTCATCCAGTACAATCGCCAAGATGCCCATACCCTGGTAACCCTACCTGCAAAACACGTTGACACCGGTATGGGTCTGGACCGCATCGTCTCAGTGCTACAAGGGGTAGACTCCAATTACATGACAGACCTGCTCAGCCCACTACTAGATACGATCCAACGACTGACCGGTAACATCCAAGAAGAAAAGAACCTGAATATTACCCCATACCGGGTTATCGCCGATCATGCCCGGGCAATCACTTTTCTGATTGCGGATGGCGTCGTTCCTGGCAATACCGGGCGCAACTACGTCTCTCGCATGATCATCCGGCGGGCAGCTCGTTTCGGCACAAAGATTGGGTTGCAGGAGCCATTCTTAGCAAAGGTAGCTGAAACCGTTATAAGAATCTACGGTGATTTTTATCCCGAACTGAGGCGTAACCGGGCTGCCATTTTGGAAAACATCACCCGAGAAGAAAAACGCTTCCAGCGCACTGTAGAAGCTGGCGTCAACAAACTCGAAGATCAGTTGCATCAATTAGCGGGCAGCAGCACCAAGATCCTTCCTGGCGAGCAAGCCTTCGACCTTTATGCGACTTACGGATTACCTCTCGAAATCACACGCGATATTGCCAAAGAACAAGGACTGGGTGTCGATGAAGATGCTTTCCGCCGGGCTTTGGAAAGGCACCGCATTGCTTCTGGAGCCGGGGATGTTTTTGGCCAGATGGGCGACGATGAAGTGGACATATATAGCCAACTGCGATCAGAGCTGCAAGCTCAAGGGAAACTTGCTCAAGATGGCGTTACTTACGATCCTTACGGTAACCTGCAGATAGAGAGCCCGGTTTTATCTTTGGTTAAAGATGAACGACCAATTAATGAAGCCCATCCTGGTGACCAGGTTGAAGTTCTCCTTCCAAAAACCCCCTTCTACGTTGAAGCTGGTGGACAGGTATCCGATACTGGTAAGATTTACTCACCTCCCTTGGATGGAGAGCCGGGCTGGGAGATTCGCATCGAAGACATGCGCAAACCAGCTGCCGGCGTTATTATTCACACCGGCACGGTTATAAGCGGTCACCCTCGAGTGGGTGATCAGGCTATCGCCTGCGTGGATGCGCAACGCCGGCGCGATATTATGCGCAATCACACCGCTACTCACCTGCTTCATTACCAACTCCGCCAGGTTCTGGGAGATCACGCTCTACAGGCTGGTTCTCTGGTGGCACCCGATCGTTTGAGATTCGATTTCACCCATTCCGAGGCGGTAACACCTGATCAGCTGACTCACATTGAAAGCGGTGTCAACCAGAATATACTTGATAATGACCGCTTGCAGATCGTTCTCAAACCGCTGCAACAGGCCATCGCAGAAGGAGCTATGGCTCTCTTTGGTGAAAAGTATGCCGAAACCGTCCGGACCATCACCATGGGAGATCCAGAACCATTTTCCTACGAATTGTGCGGCGGGACCCATGTTAGTGAAACTGGAGATATAGGGCTTTTCCTGATAACCAATGAAAGCAGTGTAGCAGCTGGCATTCGTCGGATTGAAGCCGTGACCGGACGGGCTGCCTACCGATTGGTGCAACACCGTTTTCAGGCCCTCAACCAGGCCGCTTCTATTTTAGATACCAGCCCCGAACAGGTTCCCGATCTCATGCGGGATCTATTAGCAGAAATGAGTGAAGCCCGTAAACAAATAACCGCTCTGCGCCATGATCTCGCTACGCTTGAATTTGACCGCAGTCTCGAGCAGGTAAAAACTGTCGCCGGGGTCCCGGTACTGACCAGCATCTTACCCGGCGCTGACGCTGAAACTCTGCGCCAGATGAGCGACCGCTTTCGCCAGCGCTATCCTAGTGGAGTGGCTGTGCTGGCTTCCTTGTTGGATGGTCGTCCTATTCTGACGGCTACAGTGACTGAAGATCTGGTTGAACGCGGCCTACATGCCGGAGAACTGGTGAAGGCAGTGGCCAGACCTCTCGGAGGCGGCGGCGGTGGTCGTCCCACCTTAGGTCAGGCTGGTGGTAAAGATGCCGGAAAATTAAATCAGGCTCTGGCAAGCGTCACGGATTGGGTTGAAAGCAAATTAAAAGCCTGATGTTGGAACCCACAATCTAAAGGTCTCCTTGAATTTACGCTATTCCTAATCCCCGGAAATCCCGTGAAAACCCAAATCCTGCAACTGGAACCTCACGACGACGTCATCTCCACCCGAGATAAAATGGGGTGGAGCCAGACCGGACGTATTCTACTCGTCTGGCCTAGTCGCGGTCAAGTGCTCACCAACCGCTTGGACCTGGTTCTCCTTCAGCGCCATAGCTCGAACCAAGGTACTCAATTGGCACTGGTTACTCATGATCCTGATGTTCGTTATCACGCCAGGCAGTTGGGTATCCCGGTTTTTGAAAATGTCCGCCAAGCCCAGGAAATCCGATGGCGGCGAACTCTACGACACAAACCGCGAATCCACCCTGTACACTCGCCAAACGTTGAGGTCACCCGTTCTGCCAAGGTACCCGAAAAACCCCAAAAAACTGCCCTCTTCCCGGGTGCGATCCTTTCACCGGCAGCCAGGCTGGTTTTATTCACCATTGGGGTCTTAGCATTCCTGTCTTTGGCTGCGGCCTTATTGCCTACCGCCGAACTAACCTTAACCCCCAAAACCGAGACCCAGGCGATTACCCTGACCGTCACTGGCAGCACTTCAGTGGATCGTGTTAACCTTTCCGGTCTTGTACCTATTCACCCTATCAAAGTAGTGGTTGAGGGTCGCCAGAGTTTGATTCCCACTGGAACCGTTCTGGTTCCCGAACACACCTCCGCTGGTCAGGCGCTTTTCACTAATCTGAGCGACCGACCGGTTACGATCCCCACGGGTACGGTCGTTACGACTCGCGATTCCACCATTCGTTTCACCACCGACCAGACAGGGCAAGTTCTCGCAGGTCCAGGTCAGACCAAGGTTTTAGCGATCAGGGCGCTCAATCCTGGCAGCGCTTATAATCTTCCTGCTGGTCGTCTGCAAGCCATCCAAGGACCTCTAGGGACCAGTCTATCCGTCACCAATCCTGAGCCAACTATCGGAGGCACTGATCACTCAAGCCCAGCGCCCTTATCATCGGACCGCAGCCGCCTTTTTGACCAGCTGCTCTCCTCTTTGCGAAAAAGTGCTCTGGTAGAGGTTCAAGCGGCTATACAGCCAGGTGATTTATTGCTTACATCCTCCCCGGATCTATCCCACACCATCGAGGAAATTTACGATCCCCCTGATGACCAGCCCGCTAATCAACTTACACTCACCTTGCGCCTGCAATTCCAGGCTTTAACTGTCTCAGGCAACGATCTGAACGAACTGGCGGCCGCGATCTTGGATGCTAACATTCCTAAAGGATATTCATCCCATCCCCAAACCATAGTAATCGAGCATCTGACCGATCCCGAGTTTAAAGATGAATCGACCGTTCAATGGGTACTACGTGCCTCCCGGGAACTACAAGCCCAGATTTCGGAAACCCAGGCTGCCAACCTCTCTATAGGTCTTTCACCAAACCGAGCAAGCCAACGCCTTTCAGAAGTGCTGCCCTTATCGGAGACTCCTCGCATTTATCTGTTTCCTTCCTGGTGGCCTCGTTTACCCATCATCCCCTTCCGGATTCACGTAAGCACGAATGTTAACAAATGATAGCCCTGCTGCTAATTATTTTAGGACTTATGCAGTTGGTAGGAGGATGGGGTGTTTGGGCGGGCGTTGCCCAAACACCCCGATTTTCCCCTGAACTGCGTAACTACTATATTTGATAAACCATTGCAATGTTCTTCAAGTCGCTTCATCAACATTAATCACTTCACTTCGGGATGACGAACATGACTATCCAGAAAGAGGCACATCTTTTGGGAGATTCGAAAATCGTTGTGAAAACCCATGAGAGTCCTGGCAGTTGACCCCGGCAGTAAACATCTAGGCATAGCCATTAGCGACCCTACCGGGACGATCGCAAGACCTCTCATGGTATTTCAGCACGTCTCACGCCAATTAGACGCTGCTCAAATTGCGAGGTTGGCTTCTGAATGCGATGCGGGCTCGATCGTCGTAGGACAATCTCTGGACGAGAACGGCTTACCGACTTTTGAGGGTCGCCGGGCTGCCCGACTGGCTGCCGCCATTCGTACTCAAACCACCCTGCCAGTGGAACTGTGGGACGAATATTACAGTAC
>Ga0315548_1001177_pt1 | contig 22696 bp, 24 predicted proteins | sample SalMarSW160110MG_2_FD_202540 | JGI IMG/M metagenome (GOLD analysis project Ga0315548, IMG submission 202540) | Salt marsh sediment microbial communities from the Plum Island Ecosystem LTER, Massachusetts, United States - Salt Marsh Sediment SW1601-110 ...
CAGGCTTACACCGATTACTATGATATGATGGAAATTGTGGAATCCCTTTTCGAGCGTCTTCTCGAACGTTTTGTTGGTTCTAAGGAATTGGAATATCAAGGAGAAAAAGTATCGTTTGAAGGGGGATGGCAGAGGCTTTCTTATTACGGTGTTCTCGAGGAGAAAACAGGTATTAATTTTAAAGGTTTGTCTTTTGAGGAGATAAAGAAGAAAGCACAGGAATCAGATATAAAAGTTGAAGGACTTTTTACTTCGGGAAAAATTCTCGACGCGATATTTTCGGAAGTGGTAGAGCCTACAATAGATAAGCCGACTTTTATTATGGATTATCCTAAGGATATTTCTCCTCTTGCGAAGGATAAGCGCGATGAAGAAGGAGTCGTAGAAAGATTCGAGCCGTTCCTTTTTGGTATGGAAATAGGAAACGCGTATTCGGAGTTGAATGATCCTATCGAGCAAAGAAAAAGGTTCGAAGGACAATCAGAGCTTAGAGAAAAAGGAGACCTCGAAACAGAATCACTCGACGAAGATTTTCTTTCGGCTATGTCTTACGGTATGCCGCCGACCGGTGGATTGGGACTGGGAATAGACCGAATTATTATGATACTTTTGAATCAACCATCTATTAGAGACGTAATTCTTTTTCCACAGCTTAAGAGTAAATGACTGAAGATTTAGATAAATTAAAAGAAATTGGTAAAACCTTAGAGAAACTTCCAAATAAATTTCCGGAAGCCGATTACCCTGTTGAATTTAAAACTTCGGAGCTTACGTCATTGTGTCCTTTTACAGGGCACCCCGATTTTTATAGGCTTAAAATTAAATATAAGCCGGATAAATCTATTGTAGAATTAAAAAGCGTAAAACTATATATAGAAAAATTCAGGAATCTAAAGACAACTCACGAAACACTTTTAAATATAATTTTCGAAGATTTCAAATCTTTATTATCTCCAAGATATCTTTTTGTCGAGTTGAAGGTCAACGTGCGGGGCGGAATAAAAACTACTCTTTCCCGGGAAGAGAATCTGAATCCTTCGGATTAGTTGAATTGTTAAATCGTTGTTTTTTTGGATTTAGGATTTAGGGGTTGGGATTTAGGAACAACAAAAATCTTTGTGTCTTTGTGCTCTTTGTGTGAGAAGATTAGGTCTCAGGTACCAGGTACTAGGTTCCAGTTAAAAAACAATAAAAAACTTTGTGTTCTTTGTGACTTTGTGTGAGAATATTTTTTTTGGGTTGTGGGTGGGATAAAACATCATTACCCTTTTTTCTCTGTGGTCTCTGTGAGTTTTTTTCGCTGTGTCCTCTGTGTCTCTGTGTGATAAATTTTTTGAATGTGGCTAAAACATAAGGAATATCTGCATGACGATAGCGGCAGCCAGAGCTACCGTTAAATTATCGTTTATTTCTATAGGCAGGGCTTCAGTGACAGTAGCTGCAATCGCTCCAAAAATCAAAATAATCAGATGAATGCGTATTCCCGTCCATTGGGAAAAGATTAAGGCAATGACCATAACTGTTATAAAAAAAGCAAGGCTGCCTTCCAGCGTTTTATCACCTATTTTTGTTTTTCCGTAATTAGTTCCTATAATAGCGGCAGCAGCGTCTCCGAAAAGCATATATACGAGACTCACAATTGCCACAGGTTTGCGGAAAAATGCTATAACTATTATATTCGCAATAAGAAGAGCTGTAGTCCCTGTAACCATACCCTGTCTTACCTTTAATATTCCTTTAGAATTTTCCGCAACAGTTCTCCAGAGGTTGGGGGATATGTATCTCATAGCTTCCAGGGTGGTCATTATACCAAGACAATAAAGGAGTAACATTTCAACGATAATTTTATTTGGTGAAAAGTAGTAAACCAGAGGAAATATAATACCGGCTCCGATTCTAAAAATTTTTCTTCTTTTTAATATCAATTGGTTCCTCCTTTTATAATCTTACCAAGACGTTAATAATGAAAAGTATTTGTGTTGATAAGAGTTTCGAGTTTCGTGTTTCGAGTATAAAAACAACAAAAAAATCTTTGTGGTCTTTGTGTGAGAATATTTTTTTTGGGTTGAGGTGGGATTCTGTATTCTGACTCCTTCGTTAAATTTTCCATTTTCATCTTTATTTTTTGCATTTTAGCGGCTTTGCCGCGATATTAAGTCTTTAATTAAATCGATGTTTAAAAGAATTCCGACGGTTAGGAATATTAATACAAACGGAAGAAAAAGAGGCATGGAATTCCAGTAAAGCCATATCCAGAGCCCGAGGGCAGTCAAAAATATAGGCAAAAAAGTTTTCAGGGTTCGAGGACTTTTCTGAATCAGAAAAAAGGCTCCTATAGATATAATAGAGAATTTTGGAAAAAGGTATATCATTATTCCCGCGGAACATGCGGCTCCTTTTCCTCCTTTAAATTTTAAAAATAGTGAATAGCAGTGTCCTATTACCGCGAATATACCTGTTATGCCTACCCAGAATAAGTTTAAGTGAAATAATTTATCTGCTATGAGCATTGGTATTATTGTTTTGATAACGTCCAGTATAAAAGTCAAAACCCCCCAGGATTTTCCGATTTCTCTCGCGACATTACCTGCTCCGGGATTACCACTTCCTGTGCTTCTTATATCTACTTTTTTTAGCTTTGAGATTAAAACAGCGTTTGGAATAGAACCGAATATATATCCTATGATAAGAGAAATTGTAACCTGGATCATCATTAACCACATAGGGTAAAGAGATTTAATTTTGTTTTTTTGTTTTTTTCCATACCCTAAACCCTATATTCTATACCCTATATAATATAGCGGGGGTGGGATTCGAACCCACGACCTTTGGGTTATGAGCCCAACGAGCTACCTAACTGCTCCACCCCGCGCCAAGTATAATATAGTTTTTGGGCATTTATTGTCAACCCCCCATTATGAGGAACCAGATACCAGATTCTTCGAATCTAAGTAAAATAGTTAAATTAAAAAATAGTGAAATGGGGAAGAGGTCTGGGGGTACGATTTAACAATTCAACAATTTGACCATTCAACTTGTTTTTCTGGCTCCTGGCTTCTGAATTCTGATTTAAAATCTTTGTGGTTCAAATATTTTTTTGGGGATTGGGGTGGACTTTTAATCCTTAAATTCTTGTCTATCTTCGAGGGCTCTGGATAGGGTTAAATCGTCTGCGAAGTCGATATCGGTTCCGAAAGGGATACCTCTGGCGATACGGGTTATCTTTACACCATTATTTTTTAAATTTTCTTCAATATATATAGCTGTTGCTTCCCCTTCTGTTGTGGGATTCGTTGCGATGATGATTTCCGTTACTCCTTTTGTTTTTACTCTTTTTATTAAAGAATTTATGTTTATATCTTTGGGATAAACATTATCGAGAGGTGAAAGCAATCCTCCCAGTACATGATATAATCCGTTAAAAGAATTAGAGCGTTCGATTGCGAAAACGTCCATAGGTTTTTCTACAACGCATATTACCGTTCTGTCTCTTTGGGGAGACGCGCAGATATGGCATAGGTTTTCCGTAGATATGTTACCGCATTTGCCGCAGAATTTAATTTCCGATAAAACCTTTTCTAAAGAATGTAGAATCTTTTCCCCCGCGGTGGGATTGCTCAAAATGTGGAAAGCGATTCTTTCTGCCGATTTTTTACCTATTCCCGGTAATGATTGAAGTGATTGTGTGAAACGAAAGAAAATATTTGGTGGTTTCAAGATATCAAGTCTTGAATTCCGTCTAAAGGCAAAAATCCGATTGCTTCCTGCATTTTTTCCTGGAACATTTTTTTTGATTTTTCCTTACTCATGCTTACTGCCGCGATTATCAAATCTTCAAGCAGAGTTTTGTCCTGGTCTTTAAGAAGACTGTCTTCAATATCGAGTTTAAGTATGTCTCCGTATCCATTTCCTTCTACCTTTACCATTCCTCCGCCGCTTTCACTGGTTATTCTTTCCTTTTTAAGTTCCTCTTTCATTTCGTCGATTTTTTGCTTTAAATTTTGCATGTCAAATAAATTCTTCAGCATTAAATATCTCCTTTATTTTTAGGACCATAGAATTATCACGTAATTTTGTATCCCTTTTTTTTTCGTATGTTATTATTTCAATATCTATATCTTTCCCTGTTTCCTCTTTTAGAGCATCCCTTAAGAAATGAATATCTTCATCGAGGTGATTTTTATGTGTCGAAGGCACTCTTATTCTTAGAATGTTATCATCAAAAGCAACCGGTTCCGCGTCTTTTAAAAACGCCTTAAGAAAATTTTTCCCTCCGGTGCCATTTATTTTTTGCATTATTGTGTTCCAGAGTTCTTGAGAATTTTTCGCGGATTTAGTAACGGGATTCTTCTTTACGATGACTGATTGTTTTTCTTCTTTTTCATTTTTTTTCTCGCTGGGTTTTTCTAAAGGAGTAGTGCCTTGTGACAATTTTTTTATTAAAGTATTTATATCCTGCAAGTTTGGTATTCTTGCCATGCGGAGTATTGCCAGCTCAAGATAGACGGGAGAATGAGGTAGTAGTTTTATATCTTTTTCTAAATCCGCCGACAAATTTAATACTGCCGTAATAAATTCTGTTGAAACATCTTTTGAAAGTTCTATCATTTGTTTGTCAGACTCGAGAGGGGTAATACTTTTGATTTCAAGTTTACAGAGTAATAATTCTCTTAAAAATTTTAACCAGCCGGATGTGAATTCTCTGAGGTCGTATCCTTTTTGGGTTACTTCTTCTACACTCTTTATAATTTCGGTTTCTTCTGAATTTTTGATACCATGGAACAGTTTTAGATATAAGTTATCACCAATAAATCCAAATACCTCTCGGACGTCATTCGCGTTGATTTCTCCTTCTGAGTATGATATTAATTGTTCGAGCATGCCTTCCGCGTCTCTTATAGCCCCTTCCGCTCTGGAGGCTATAAGCGATAATGCTTCATCTGTCGCCTTAACTTTTTCAGAAGACACCAGTTCTTTCAATTTTTCGAAAATTTCTTTATTACTTAAAGCCCTGAAATCAAATCTCTGGCACCTGGATAAAACCGTTTTCGGAACTTTTTGCGGTTCTGTAGTAGCAAATATAAAAATTATATGGGATGGTGGTTCTTCGAGAGTTTTTAATAGCGCGTTGAAGGCTTCATTCGTTAACATGTGAACTTCGTCGATAATATAGACTTTAAAAGCAGATTGTACGGGACTGTACGATACTGATTCCCTGAGCGCTCTTATTTCATCTATTCCTCTGTTTGATGCGCCGTCTATTTCTATAACATCTACCGAGTTGCAGTTAGTAACTGCTTTACAGTTCTCACACTCATTGCACGGATTTTCAACTATCCCCTTTTTACAGTTTACAGCTTTTGCCAAGATACGAGCTACGGATGTTTTCCCAACCCCTCTTGGACCTGAAAACAAATAAGAATGCCCCATCCTTCCCTTTTTCAGTGCGGACATAAGAGTTTTAGTTACATGGGGTTGCCCCAGTACTTCATCAAAATTTTGTGGTCTGTATTTTCGTGTTAAGACTAAATATCCCATAATTTTCTAAACAGCCGCACGACTTGCCTTGCCTATGAATTCTTACCGGTACGACTTTAAGAAAAAGCTCCATCCAGGTATTCCTTCATCAGAGGTTAAGACTTCTTACCGCTGCTTCCTTCCGGACCTGACGGGGTTCAAAACTCTCCTCTATGGAGGGCCCAAACTTCAACGCTATCTTAAGAAGCCCATAGTAAAAAAACATAAACTAAGGTCAAGCCAATAGCCCTGCTATAGCGGATTACAGGTATGGGGAACCGCTAGCGCCCCGCTATGTGCGACTGATGTCCTATATTAGTTCGGGATAACTAAGAAGTCAACCCCCGAAATGGGACGCGGATGAATGCAGATTGTCGGGATTTTATTTTAAGTTGTTTAAAAAAGAGAAAAGGAATATTGGGAATGGGTGTTAATTTGCGTATATCTGAGAAAATCTGCGTGCTATTAAAATCTTCAATCTTCACCAGGAGGTTATATGAAAAATTTAAAATTTAAAACTTCTAATTTACAACTTACAATCTTTAGCAGGAGGTTGTTAAAAATGAAGGGCAATATAAGTATAGTTAAAAAAATATTTATTATCCAATTATTTACCGTTTTCTCGATAACTTTATCCGCTGAACCGTACAAGCCGTATCCTATATTATTCGTTCATGGGATAAATTCAGGTTCCTTAACCTGTAGGTTAGTTTTACAAAGTCAGAAAAATGCCTTGACTTTTGTAAATTTCATTGGTAAAATACATATATGAAAACAAAGAGATATTTAATCTGGTCTAAGAAAAATATTGATATTTCCGATCCTTTCCAGAGGAAGTGGTATATAAAACAAGTTCTGACAAATGGACTTAGCGAGGACATAGCCAAACTTGATTGGGAAGAAGTCAGAAAAGTTCTTTCTGGAATCGTATTACCAAAGTATGTGTTTAAATTATGGAAGGATTATTTTGAAAGTAGAAGCTAAAGGTATAATAAGTAAAATCCAGAAGGATTTCTTAAACTTTTTTTCTCAAGTTCCCGACCAGGAAAATTTTTATTTAACCGGTGGCACGGCTCTTGCCGAGTTTTATCTTGGGCATAGACTGTCTTACGACCTCGATTTATTTACGGGAGAACCGGATATAGTTTTACCTTTCAGTCGAAATCTGGAAAAAAGATGCTTGGATTCAGAATTTTCTCCTAAACCGATTAGGCGAACACATACTTTTGTAGCATTTGATTTAAAAAGGGGTAAGGAAGAATTGAAAGTTGAACTTGCTTATGATTCTCCTTTCAGATTTAAAGAACCTCTGGAAACTATATATAAAGTTAATGTGAATAATTACGAAGATCTTATTGTGGATAAATTACTTGCTTTTTTTGGGCGAGTAGAACCAAGAGATGCTGTCGATTTATTTTTTATTCTAAAAAAGGAATCTTTAGATAAAATCATGAAACTGGCAAAGAAAAAGGACCCAGGCTTCGATCCTTATTGGCTTGCGGTCGCGTTTGAAAAAACATCTGATTTTCCGGATGATATAAATAGATGGCCCGTTGAAATGTTGTCTGATGTAAATGGTGAAGAGATAAAAACTCTTTTTAATAAGTATGCTTTGGATATTGTGGAGCAGATAAAGAAAAAAAGTAGGTAAAGAAAACAGAATGGAACGCGGGTCAACGCGAATTTTCAGGATTATATTTTTAGTTGTTTAAAAAATGTAGGAGAGGTTTCCCAGCCTCGATAATCGGGACAGGGATGCCCCTCCTACAACTTGAGGATAGAAGTATGAAAGGACAAGGTGAGCCAGAAAAAAGTTTGAATCATTTGAGAAAAGGTAGGTTTTAAACAACAAAAAATCTTGTGGTAATCTTATGGTTTAGTTAGTTTCTTATCGTATCGTTATATCTATTCTATCCGTTTTGTCCGCGCCGGATGATTTGTATCCGACGACACTTGTCATTGCTTTTTCCGGGAGTATTATCCGGTCTATCAGGAAATTGGCGATTTTCTTTGTTCTTTCCATAGCTAAATTTTCGTTTTCAGAATAGACTATGACTCTGAGATGTTTTTTGATATCTTTTCGTACATAATCCGCTGCTTCTTCAAGCAGATTGATGCCGCTTTCGGTAAGCGCTGAGGATTTTTTTTCGAAGACTAGTCTTCCGTCTAACCTGACTACCGAGTTAATTTCTTCTTTCCAGTAAAGTCCGGGAACCCGTATTTTTTTACCGAGCTTAAAAGAGGATTTGTTTTCTTCATCGATTGTTCTTAAGTAGTAAGAATAATTTCTGCCCATATCGATTATATTATTTTTCGAGTCCTTTCCCTCCCATTTTATGTTTTTTGGAGGTTTTCCCATACCCGAGAAAGTTTTGAATACTTCCCCTGTTTCATCGGTTATTGCCAGTTCCCATTGTTTTATATTCCCTTCGGTCGGGATATTTGATATCGTAATTGGCAGAGTTAAAATTGTGCCCATCTGGGGTTTTCTTATTTGTTTGCTGGCGAGTATCGGCAGAGGAGTAGCATTTATTTCGGAGTGTTTCTGTAATTCCAGGTCATATATATACGAGCCTTTTCTTCCATATGGCTGAATGACTTCGAAGATATCATAATTTAATTCTGAAGGTGGTTTTTTTTCGTCTATTTTTCCCAAGTATTTGCCTTTAATTACTTCTTTTGATATCTCTTCCTGGGCAAACAAGTTAATACTGACGATAATTAAAGTTAAAACTACTATATTTCTTTTCATTCTTACTCCAAAATAAAGTTAAAGGTGACAATTCCGGTTTGCACTATTCCCGAACCTTTAAGAGCCGCGAATTTCCATTGTCGTACGCTATTTATTACCAGTCTGTCCCATGAACCGAAACCGGAAGTTCTGGTAACAAAAGTATTTTCTTTGACTGTTCCGTCGGGATTAACTGCTATCTGTACACTTATAGTTGCGCTTAGTCCTCGCTTTTGAGCCCAAAGTGGATATGGTGTAGATGGTTTGTAAGTTATTTCTCTGGAAGATAGTGGTCCTGATATGGTTATTCTTGTGGTCGATTTCGATGGAGCCTTTGATATTTTTGCCATTTCTTTTTTAGAGGTTTCCTGAGTTATTTTATCTAACTCTTTAGTTGGAATCCTTTCAAGATCTACTGCTCCGCTGCCTCCCGGGGAAGAAACAAGACCTATTTTAGCGTTTGGACTATAGGTTTGCTTATCACTGATTTTTATGGCGGGTTTACTGATTATGTCTTCTGTTCCGCTTTGTCTGTCGCTCGAGGCTACCCGGAGTATTTCACTGCTCCCGACCTCGGGGCCTTCTAATTTTTCGAATTTATCCAGATCGATACCTTTTGCCTGTGTGCGATCTAATTGCTTTTCGTCCAGGTCTATCCCTTTTTCACTGATTTTGGGAACAGGTGGTAAATTTTTGATTATTTTTTCAATTTCATTTTGATCTATGTCTTTTAATTCGTCATCTTTATGAGTAATTTTATCTTTTAGTGCTTTAAATATACTCTTTTGAGGCGGCATGGGTCTTGGTGAAGGAGCCAGTGTTCGATCTATAAATTCAATATTATCGATCCTGGTTACAGTTTCGCTTATTCTTTTTGTTTCACTGAAATAAAAAACACCAAAGTGGAACAAGAGAGAAAACACCATTGTTACTTTAATTCTTGTATCAAAAAAACCTTCAGTATTATCTATCATTTTTATCTCTGTATCGTGGCAATCGAGATGCTTCGTGCTCCGAGTTTTTTTGCAAGGGCAATTATATTCATAACAGTACCTGTTTCCAATTCCTTATCGGATCTTATAAGCACAAGATTGTCGGGATTTTGTCTAATTGTTTCTTTTAAAATGTTTGCTAACTGTTTAGTGGTAACTAATTCGTTGTTTATTGAGATTTCATTATCTGATGTGATTGTTATAGAGATATTTTGTTCGGTGGAAGGTTCGACAGTTGTGGCTTCGGGAAGATTTACATGTAGCTTAGAAGAAAGCATTATAACGGGAGTTAAAACCATAAGAGTTATAAGAATTGTAAAACTTACGTCCGCGAGAGGTGTTATCATGATATTTGCTTCTTCTGTTTTTTCGGAAGTTATGCTTCTTTTTCTCATCCTTCTTTTCTCCTCAGGAGAACTAATTTTAAGGCTCCCTTTTGTTTAGCTATGTCTAATACGGTTACGACTTCTTGTATTGGTATGGACGGATAAGCACTGACAACCACGATTCTGGATACACTCCTGCCGAGGAGTTCTGCTATCCTGTCCGGAAATTCTTCCCTTTCGATAAGTTTGTTATTCAGTAAAATTCGATTTTGAGAATCTATATATATGTTTGCTTTTAGTTCTGTATCATCCGCAGCCGAGGTTCCCTGAACAAGAGTAGGGTTTTTAACAGATATTCCGGACATAAAAATAGCGGGTGCTGACATCATAAAAAATAGAACCAGCAATAAAGCCACATTTATCATTGGGGTGATGGGTATCTTCCCCACAGAATCATCGTAGCTTTCAATAGTGCTTTTTCTCATAGTTTAGTATCCTAATCTAACTTTAGAGTTTCTCTTGCTGCCTGGGGCTTATTATTATTTAGGAAAGCCAGAAATTTTATAGAGTTCGATTCAATCTGGGTGAGAATGGTTTTCACTTTATTCATAAAATAATTGTAGAATATAGCTGCAGGTATAGCTACAATAATACCTATAGCTGTGGATACAAGAGCTTCAGCTACTCCAGCCATTACCACAGAAGGCCCTCCGGCCCCGGATACGGAAAGGTCATGAAAAGCTCGAATAATACCCATAACTGTTCCCAATAAACCGAGAAGAGGGGCGATGAAACTTATAGTGCTTAACACTGAGTTCTTTCTTTCGAGATAACTTTTTGTTTCGATTAGAGCACCGTCGAGTAAATCGGAAATATCTTCTCTGGGCAAATCCTTATTTCTTATGCCGACATCTAATATTTCGCCGAGAGGATGATTCGCGGATTTACATATGAAACTTGCCTCCTGGGTGTTACCTCTTTTAAACGCGTGTTTGACTCTTTCCAAGAGCGCTTTTTCGTCGATTCCTAATTTGCTGTACGCCCAAAGCCGTTCCAGTATTACCGCTAACGCTATTACTGAGAAAATCAAAAGTAGGTCTATAGCCCAACTGTTTTTTAAAAGTTGAAGAAAACTTATTCCTGCCATTAAACACTCCTTTTTTTATTGACTTGTTTGGTATAACATAAATTCATTTTATTGATTTTCGGAGCCTTCTTCTTCTATTCTTTCTGTGCTCCCTAATCTTTTATAACATTGGTTTAGATTATGCTTTGCGGTTTCGACGTATTCGCTTGCCGGATATTCCTTAACTATTGTTTTAAACAATTCTATGGCTTTTCCGTATTCTCCCAGATAAAAGTATCCTGAACCCCCGTAAAATAAAGCAAGCGGTGTTCTTTCGCTTTCCGGGAAATATTCGAGAAACAAATTCGCTTCGTCTACAAGTTTTTCATGATTTTCCATTTCATCATATATTTTAATAACGTTTACTTGAGCATCTTCCGCGTATTCCGTTTCCGGAAAATCTATAACTACTTTTCTGAATGTTTCTAACGCCATCTCTTTATTCCCTTCTTCATACGAATGAACCGCGATGTTAAATAAAGCCAGAGCCGCTTTGGGGTCTGAGGGAAATTCATTGATAAAACTTTCTAGCATATTTGGGTTTTCCTGTCCGGCCATATAGTATGCCGAAGAAAGAGATTGTTCCGCTTCATCTACCATAGAATCATTAGGATGTATTGAGATAAATTTCTTAAAAGCATCGATTGCTTTTTTATAGTCCGCTGCATTGTAGTAATTGTTTCCTAATGTGAGCAGTGCTTCTGTTGCTATTGGGGAATTCGGATATTCATCGATTACTATCTTAAAGTACGGTGCTGCCATATCATATTTTAATCCCTGAAAATATGTCATTCCTATTTCATATGCAGCGTTAGGTGCAATTTCGGATTTAGGATAATCTTCCAGTATATTTTCCCAGGAATCTATTGCCTGTCTGTAATATTCTAAATTATAGTATGATTTTCCGGCGTAAAACATGCCTTTGGGTTTTAAAGGATGATCTGAAGGAATTTTACTGATACTTTCAAAATGGTTCAGGGCTTTTTCATATTCTTCTTTATTATATAGAGCTATTCCGTTGCCGAAGGAGGAATTGATTAGTGCGGTCGTATCCATGGAGTAAGCTGACATAACTTTTGTAAACTGATTTTCTGTTATGTCCAATCTGTCTTCGTGCAGGAGACACCAGCCATAACCGGCTTGTGAAGCGGCAAGGAGAGCCGCATCGCTGTATCGGTATTCATCTATTATCTCCTGGTACAACTTTTTCGCGTTTTCGTACTGATCTGTCTGATAATACGCTTCGGCCAGGTTAAACATGGCTCTGGCTTTCCAGATATCACCTTTTTCACATGCGTCTTTCCGCAGGAGTTCACTTCCAAGTGCGATAGTGAGAGTATAATCTCTTGTTTTATTGTATGTCCTTAGTAGTAAAGCTATCGCAGGACATGTTATATCGGATCCCCAGTAATATCTTAAGATTTTGTTGAGATGTTTTTTGGAGGTCAAATAATCCCCTTCGGTAAAAGCTATTCCTCCCGCGAGATAATCTCCGAGACCGATCGTTTCTCCCGAGGAATATTTTGAAGACATTTGTTGATAGACTATACGTGCTTGCGTTGTATCCCCCATTCGGAGAAAAACTTGTCCCATTTCAATGTTTGCGAGGCTGGCAATTTTCAATTCCGGGTAATTCGAGACTATTCGAGTAAAAGAGCTTAAAGCTTCTTCATCCCTATCTAATTTTTGTAAACATTTAGCGTGGAGGAAACTGCTGTGAGCGGCAAGAAATATGTCTTTACTCTTCAGGGTGGGTTTTAAGTGTTCTATGGTTTTTAAATAATTTTCCTCGTTGTAATAACAAACAGCCAATTTGTAAGAAGCGAATTCGTGTAATTCGCTGTATGGATATTTTTCCAGAAAATCAACGTATTTATGTAAGGCTCCGGAATAATTTCCGGAAAAGAATAGCACATCTCCCATGTAATAAGAAGCGTATCGGGCGAGTGGACTTTCCGGATATTCATCGATCAATTTTTTAAAAGCAGCAAGTGATTTCAGGGGTTTTTTTGTAAAGAAATAGGCTTTTCCTTTGTAAAAAAGCGCTTCTTTCGTTTCAATTCCCTTTAATAATTCCGTTACTTCTTCATAGTTTCCCTGTCCAAAAGCAATAATTGCTTTTATAACAGTTGTTTTATCCGCGTTTCTATAGCCGGGATATTCTGATGTTAATGTGTTGAGACTCATTTCCGCTTCTTCCCAGTTTTCAAGAGCTATATGGCAGGCAGTTATAGCGTAAATACTTTCAGGATAGAGATAAGTGCCCCTGGATTCACTGTTAATCTTGTAAAATATCGATAAAGCTTTTTTGTAATTACCTGTATTGTAATAACATTCTCCGATTCTGTATAGAGCTTCAAGTTTGTATTCCCCTAAACCTCCAAGAGATTTCTCGAATTTTACTCTGGCTTCATCGTACTCTCCCGCTTCGAACAATTCCGTCGCGTCGAGAAATAGTTTGATTGCTTCAGGAGTATCTTCTTTGTACTCTCCCGGAGTAAGGCTTCTTTGCTTTTCTAAGTCATCGATCCTTTGAGGGACCATTCCGGTAGCTTCTATTTCTTCGAAACCGTCTCCGAAGAAAACTCTATCTTCTGTTATGACTGGTTCCCATTTTTTTTGTTTTTCTTCTTCTTTTTCGCCTTCAAAGAAAGGCAACTTGAATGATATAGTACTGTTTATTCTTGGCGAATGGCTTTCCTCTTCTCCGAAAAGAGAACCTTCGAGTTTCGTAGCTGAGAGTTCTGCCTGAAATCTTCCTAAATCAAATTGAATACCCAGATTAATATCCCTTCCATCGGCTTCCAATAAAATATCCAGCCAGTCATTTGCCGAGTATTTGCCTCCCAGAAAAAGCCCTAATGCGAAGTTCTCATGTTTATCGGAAAAGAATAAATCCGTGTTAGGTAAATAACTGCGTGGTCCGTAACCCACGAATTTTCCTCTGCCTACTCCGGCAGAAAATTCGAATTTTTTACCAAATTTTCTGTTGCCGACAAAGTAAAACGACCAGGCTTCGGGAGGGCGATTTGCATATATCTCGTCCTGGAAAGTCGTGTCCGCTCCCAGGGGAGAGATATATTTACTGAATGTTATATTATCTATTCCAAAGGATAATGAAGTAACTTGTGATTTGTAAAGTTGATATGCTAAATCAACCCCAAAGTCGGTTCCGTCAAACCAATTTAAACCGACATTTATTCTGTCTTTTGTAAATTCTATTCCGGCGTTTGGATCGAATCCGAAATTGGTTTCAGACGAAAAAGGATAACTTCCGTTAAAGTTTATAAATAGTCCATCCTGGAAATTTGCTGAAGGGATGTCGATATGAGAATTTCTTTGCAACCTTTGCCCTGCTAAACTTAAGGAAAAACATAAAACTGATAAATATAATATCTTTTTCATTTTCATTCCTAATTATTTATTTTTCATTTTTTTGTTTAAAGGGTGTTTCGCTTTTTTCCGAATCAAAATCTTCTTCTATATAGATGTCTTCTTCCAGCCCTTGCCATTTTTCTTCGATAAGGAACCTTTCTAATGGTCCTTCAGTTTTTATTGTTGCTAATTTGCCGCTTGAAGTATAAGTTCTTCCGTTTTTTTCGGTTACGATAAATTTATAGAAGTAATCACCGTAATGTACGAGTTGTCCGCTATCATCTCTGCCGTCCCAGTAAAATCGCTGTGGAAGCTCTCCCGGGCCTTCGTAATGTCTTAATACTTCACCCCACCGGCTTTTCACTAAAAGTTCCCATTTTTCAATTTCATCTTTGGTTCTTACTTCTTTGTTTAACCAAAGAATGTTATTTTCTCCGTCTGTTATCGGAGAAAATACTTCTTTATCCGGATATAATTTGGCTTTAAACCCTCCGAAGTTAAAGGTTAATGAAAAATTATGAGTAGGGGTTATTATTCCTTCGGATTGGTAATGATTTTGTAAAGCATAATCAATTCTCATGGATTTATTTCCGATGGGGAAATTCAAACCTAATCCGTAAGAAAGGTAATTGTTGTCAGCTCCTACTCTTAAAGCAGCAAGGCTGTTTAATTTATATTCGACACCTCCGTTTAATTGTATGTTACTGTTCTCATGCCAACCAATATCACCAGCTAATATTAATTTGTCGTCGATAGTTTTCCAGCTTGCTCCGGCTTCAAATCTGAGAGGATACTGTTCTTTCTCCGATATTAATGTGAAAGATGGTTTAAGTAAATTTTTTACGGTTATACCTAAAGAAAATAGTTTTTCAGGAAGGAACATAAAACCAATATCGAGGTCCTGCCCGACCGCGCTCCAGTTAGAAATAGAGTGTTGAAGTATTTTAAGATTAATTCCAAAGGATAAAAAATTTGAAAAATTTGTTGAGTATGATAATATGCCGGCAGTTTCCGATTCTCCGAATTCATCCAAAAGGTTATTGTTTTCATCTCTACCTTCAATATCGCCAATACGAGCCTGAACAAAAGAAAAAGCAAAAGTACCGGATTTCGCCGTTGGAAGGGCATAAGCAAAGTATTCGAGATTTGTTCCCATAAAAAGGGTACTGTGCATGAATAATAATTCTTGCGGTTTGATTTGTGCTAATCCCGCTGGATTATAATAGGGTGCTGAGGCATCATCGGATAAACCGATTCCGCATCTCCCCATACCCATTGTTCTTGCTCCCGCTCCGAAATTCAGAAAATTAGCGCCCGTGTTAGCATTTATTTTCAATGATGAAATAGAAAATAATACAGTAATTATTAATAATTTATTGTTTTTAATCATATCGCTTTTATCTTACAACTGCTATTTTGCCAGCGTATTGGGCTATCGTTTGAGTTTGATTCGTTGCCTTTATACATACTATATAGGTGCCGGAAAAAACCCTGTTGCCTTTATTGTCTATCCCTTCCCAGTTTATATTAGCTGTACCTGCGGTTTCATCTGTTTCCATATCCCAAACCGGATTTCCGAATTTATCAAATATCATTATAGAGACATGGGCGTTTTCACTAAGGTGATAGTCTATAGAAGCAGAGGGGTGTGCTGCTGTAAGCGGATTAGGATATATGTTAATAGAGTCGCTTGTAGCGGTTTGTCTTAATTGACTGATGTTTTCTTTTTTTATTACTTCAAATTTGTTGCTGACGGAAGAATCGTTACTTTCAAATTCTTTACAGTGAAGCATTACAGAATCAGTAATATTGTATATTTTTATCCATCCCTGCCACTTACCTTCAACTATATTAATTATATTCTCATCTTCTCCGCATATTTTTAAGTTGTTACCGGCTGGTTTTACCGAGAGAGAGCAGGCAAAACTGGTACTATCGGAAGTGTAAATAGATACACGAAAACTGTCATCCGGCAGTTGCGGTGAAGGTATTGAATCAAAGTTGAAACTTACTGAAAGCAAAAGGATTAGAATATTAATATGTACTTCTCCTTCATATGTTTTTAAGTATACATTCTTTATGCGGCTTGTCAAGGTAGTTTTTTATTCTGACTGTACTCCACAATTTCGTATTCAAACATCGAAAATCTAGTTTTAACAAGCATTTACAACGAATTTTTTCTTGAAAATGAGTATGGTTACGTAGGAGTCTTTGTTTTTCTCTGTGTTTTCTAAAAGCATGAAATTAAGGGGTTATTGTTGAATTTTGTGTGGCCTAATTTAGATGCCAGATCTTGGGTTTAGGATTAAGAATTTTGAAGTTTGAATTATGAATTATGAATTAGAACATATCAACGGGACCAGATATTAAAAATGGAAAAGACATTGGACTTAAAATTTTGGACATTGGACTAAAATAATCTATGTTAATCTGTGGTTAATAAATGGGGAGGTTGGGGGGTATCTTAATCCTTGACAAAAAGTAATTTAGATGTATTAATTACTACTAATGGATTACGAAAGTTTTTTTGGTTTTAAAGAGAAGCCATTTTCGACTTCTCCTGATGAGAGATTTTATTACGATAGTCCTCAACACTCTAAGGCTTTGCAGAAAATCTATCATGCGGTTGAGAATAGATTGGGTCTTGCGCTGGTTGTTGCCGATATAGGGATGGGAAAAACCACGTTGGCGAGAAGGATACTCAATATGCTTACTTCGGATAATGAATACGAAGTTTCTCTTCTTGTAATAGTCCATCCTGATATCTCGGCCGGATGGTTTCTCAGGAAAATCTCATTGCAATTGGGAGTTGAAAATAGAGCTAATGATAGAGTTGAAATGATTTCGGGGCTTTATAATAAATTGCAGGAATATAGTGATGAGAATAAAAAGGTGGTTGTTTTGATAGATGAAGGGAATATGCTGAGAGGTAAAGATGCAATGGAAGAAATACGCGGATTGCTTAACATAGAAACTCAATCGCAGCATATGATAAATTTCGTAATTTTCGGTTTGCCGGAAATGGAAGAGAATCTAAAGCAGGATGAGGCTTTATATCAGAGAACTGCTATAAGGACCACTCTTAAACCTCTGGGTTTGGAATCTGTTAAAGCGTATATAAGCCATAGAATAAAGGTTGCCGGCGGAGAATCTTTGCCTTTTACGAAAGATTCTTTCGAATTTATACATAAGTATTCAGGAGGGAAGCCTAGAATGATTAATATAATTTGCGAGAACGCTATGCTGGAAGCTTTCCTTGAGAAGAAAACGACAATCGATTCTAATATTATGAAAACAGTATTAGAAGATCTTGCTTTACTGGAGAGTAAATAATGATTGATTTTGTTAAAGGGGAAGGCGGAGGCAACGATTTTGTGTTGACTCCTTATGTCGAAGGTTTTAATTATGCCGAGGTCTGTCCCAGAATATTGAAAAGAAGATATGGTATCGGCGGGGACGGGCTTGTAGTTATGAATGGGAAGAAAATGATATTCTATAATCCCGATGGAAGTAATGTTCCTTTTTGCGGTAACGCGATAAGAGTTTTCTTTCGCTTACTTTACCTTCAAGGTAAAGTCGGAAAGGAAGATGTACTGGAAACGGAAGCCGGTGCTGTCAGGCTTATTTATAACGATGATGATACTGTATCCGCTTTAATGCCGGAAATTAGTATTTTGGAAAAGAAAGATAATGGCGCGATTGTAAGATGCGGGGTTCCGCATTATGTTATTCCGACGGAGAACGTGGAAGAACTTGATGTCGAGGTGGAAGGCGCCAAACTTTCAAATGCTATTGTCGGCAGAAATAATGTTGATTGGTTTAAAGAAAAGGAAGGTTCCGTTTTTATGCGGGTTTTTGAGAGGGGGGTCGAGGGAGAAACTCTTTCCTGTTCTTCGGGAATTGCCAGTATGTCTTTTTTTGTAATGGAAGAAACAGGAAGAGATAAACTTGAAGTGAAAACGATTGGCGGAGAGTTTGAAACTGTAAGAGAAAGCAGCAATAGGCTTTGGCTTACAGGAGAGGCAAATATAGTGTTTAAAGGCAGAGTGCCTGAAGGAGAGGATTCTTGGGAAAAGAAAAACCTTTTGATTTAGGCTTAACCTTCGGAGATGTTCTTCTCGAGCCGGGGTATTCGGAAGTTATTCCTAGTGCTACGGAAGTCAGCAGTAAATTTAGCCGAAATATCAGCCTTTTTCTTCCAATAGTTTCATCGGCTATGGATACTGTAACCGAGGATGAAATGGCTATCGCGGTTGCCCTGCAGGGCGGATTGGGCATTATTCATAAGAATCTTTCTATAGAAGAGCAAGCGGCTCAAGTACGGAAAGTTAAAAGATTCGAAAGTGTTCTTATTCCAGATCCTATAACTGTTCTTCCTTCGGTTAGGATAAGAGAAGTCGAAGAGCTTATGAGTGTTCACAATATTTCGGGAGTGCCTGTTATAGACGGAGAAGGGCTTTTGCAAGGTATAATAACAAAAAGTGATTTAATATTCGAGGATGATAAAAGCACTAAAGTCAAAAAGGTTATGACTCCCAGGAATAAACTGATAACAGGTAAAAAGGGTGTTTCGATAGAACAGGTAAAGGAGCTTTTCAGGCAGCATAAATTCGAGAAATTACCTTTAGTAGATAAGAAAGATAAGCTTGTGGGTTTGATAACTCTCAGAGATATTATAAAAAGAAAGGAGTTCCCCAAAGCCAATATAGATAAAGAAGGTAGACTATACTGTGGTGCAGCCGTAGGGGTGAGTGACGATACAACAGAACGAGCTAAAGAACTTTTGGACGCGGGAGTGGATTGTCTGGTTGTAGATACTGCTCACGCGCACACGAAGAAAGTATTCGATGTTACTAAGGAATTGCGTAAACTTTGTGATAGTGATTTAGTTGTAGGAAATATTGTTATCGGAGAAGCCGCGAAGGATTTATTGAAATTAGATGTAGATGCTGTTAAAGTGGGAGTGGGACCGGGGTCTATTTGCACGACAAGAGTTATTAGCGGAATAGGAGTTCCTCAATTAACGGCGATCCGTAACGTAGCGAAGGCTGTAAAAGGCAAGGTACCGATAATTGCGGATGGGGGAATTACTTTTTCCGGAGATATAACAAAAGCTCTCGCCGGTGGCGCGGATTCTGTAATGATAGGAGGGCTTCTGGCGGGTACGGATGAAGCTCCGGGAGATTCTATTCTTTTGGAGGGAAGAAGGTTTAAGGTTTACAGGGGTATGGGATCTGTTGACGCGATGGAAGCGGGCAGTAGAGATCGTTATTTTCAGACCGGAAAGTTGGTGCCCGAAGGGGTGGTTTCCAGAGTACCTTATAAGGGTCCTGTCAGTGAAGTTCTTTTTCAACTCGAGGGAGGATTGCGTTCGGGTATGGGATATGTGGGGGCGCGTAATCTTAAGGAACTCAGGAGTAAAGCAAAATTTATTCAGGTTACAAATTCGGGGCTTACCGAAAGTCATCCCCATGATGTTAAGATAATTAAAGAACCGCCAAACTACGAAATTATAAGATAATATTTTTCCGAGGAGGAATAGTGAATAGTATACACGGAACAACAATCCTTGGCGTTAGAAGAGATGGAATTGTCGCTATGGGCAGCGACGGTCAGGTTACTGTCCAGGATACAATAATGAAGGCTAACGCGAAAAAAGTTCAATTGCTAAGAGAAGAAGAAGTGCTTGTCGGTTATGCGGGATCTGTGGCGGACGCGCTTACGTTATGTTCCATGTTCGAGGAGCAAATTAACAAATATCCTAAAAACATTTCGAAAGCTGTAATTGAATTCGCGAAACAGTGGAGAAAGGATAAATATTTGAGAAGATTGGAAGCACTTCTCGGAGTTATGAATGATGAAGAATCTTTTATTCTTTCTGGTAATGGAGAGGTGATACGTCCGGATGATGGTTTGATAGGTATTGGTTCGGGAGGAGGATACGCGATATCAGCAGCCAGGGCATTGCTCAGGCATTCAACTCTTGACGCTCCTTCTATTGTGAAAACTTCCATAAAGCTTGCCTCTGATATTTGTGTTTATACCAATGATAATATTTCGATAGAGGTTATTAATGATGAGGAATAAGGTAGAATTAAAGCCGAAAGAAATAGTTCAAGAGTTGGCTCGATATATAATCGGTCAGAATGAGGCAAAAAAAGCTGTCGCGATAGCAATAAGAAACCGGTGGCGTAGACAGCAAGTCAGTGACAACATGGAAAAGGAAATATATCCAAATAATATTATAATGATAGGTCCTACAGGTGTTGGGAAGACAGAAGTTGCGAGAAGGCTTTCTCTTATTATGAGAGCTCCTTTTGTAAAAACCGAAGCAAGCAAATTTACCGAGGTTGGATATGTGGGTAGAGATGTGGAATCTATGGTAAGGAGTCTTATGGATGTCGCGGTTAAGATGGTGCAGTCGAGAAAAATTGAGGAAGTTAAGGGTAAAGCCTTGAAGCTTGCTGAAGAAAGGATCCTCGATTTACTAATGCCGGGTGGTGAAGTTGGAGAAACTATGGACGAAAGCAGAGAAAAAATGAGGAAAAGATTAAGAGACGGAGAATTCGAAGAAAGAAAAATAGAACTTGATCTAAAAAAACAAGATAGACCCTTTATTGAAATACTCGGCGCCGTCGGATCCGAACAGCTGGGTTTGGGTGTTCAGGACGCTTTTTCAAGTTTAATGCCTAAATCTACAAAGAAAAAGTTTGTCACTATTTCAGAAGCCAGAGAAATATTCATGAAAGAAGAATCGGATAAATTGATAGACAGGGATGAAGTTATCGAGGAAAGTAAAAGAAAAACTGAAAACTCGGGAGTAGTATTTATTGATGAGATAGATAAAATTATCGGGGCTGATTCAAAATCCGGTCCTGACGTTTCAAGGCAGGGAGTTCAAAGAGACCTTCTCCCTCTTGTCGAGGGAACAACAGTAAACACAAAATACGGACCGATAAATACAGATCACATACTTTTTATTTCTGCCGGAGCTTTTTCTTCTGTTTCTCCCTCTGATCTTATCCCCGAGTTGCAGGGAAGATTTCCGATAAGAGTCGAATTTCAAGATTTAAGTCGAGAAGATTTCCGGAGAATTCTCGTCGAGCCGGATAATTCTCTTGTTAAACAATATAAAGCTTTGTTTAAAGCTGAAGGATTCGAACTCGATTTTAGCGAGGATTCTTTGACTTTAATAGCAGATTATTCTAAAAAAGTTAATGAAAAAAGTGAGAATATAGGAGCGAGGAGACTTCAAACTGTTATGAATGCCTTGCTCGAATATTATCTTTTTGAAATGCCCGATCTAAAGGAGAAAAAAATCTTTATTGAAAAAAAATATGTAAAAGAGAAATTGGAAAATATAGTTAGCGATGAAGACTTAAGCAGGTATATCTTATAGATGATATGGGAAAGCCTTACTAATTTTAAAAAAGAAAATGTTAAGGATAGTAAAGAAGCTCTTCGGAAAATTCTTTCGTGGAACAATAGTCTTCCGGAACTCGATTCCTTTCTTGAGAGAGAAAAAAGATACTCTTTTGGTATAGGTAAGGGTGTTGTCTTTTATAATAAACAGGAAGATAGGAAAGGGCAAGCATTATCTATACTTATTGCGAATACACCGGTAAAATATAATTCTTTCGATGGGGTTCCTATTTCTATTTTTTGTTTTCTTTCTTCTACGGAAAACAAAGATATTCATCTCAGATACCTTTCTCGTTTTTATCGGTTAATGAATTTTGCTACCTTCAGAGAAAACCTTTTAAGAATCGATTCAATAGAAGGGATTAGAAAATCAATTAAAAAAGAAGAAGAGAGTTTTAGAGTATGAAACGCGTTCCGTTTTTTTTATGGTTGATCATTTTAATTTCTGCTACTTTGCTTCCTTTAAGGGGTATTCCCGAGGCTGATGTTTTCGCATTGGATAAACTCTCGCATCTTTTTCTTTTTTCCGTTTTAATGGTTTTTTTGTTTTTTGGTTTTGGAAAAAAAAACTGGAAATTTTTATTTATTATTATACTTTTTGCGGCAATAGATGAGTTGAGTCAGTATTATGTCCCCGGAAGAGTCATAAGCATCTATGATTTTGTTTTCAATGTGTCCGGAGTAGGTTTCGCATACTGGGTTTTAAGTTAAAATGGAGATTTTGATATATGAGTTTTAAAACAAATTTCCAAAATGTTAAAGGTACAAAAGATATTTTACCCGAAGAATCCATCAGGTGGAGAAAAGCGGAAGATATTATCAGAAAAAAAATGATGCAATATAATTTCCGGGAAATCAGGTTCCCGACGTTTGAGTCTACAGAGCTTTTCAGAAAATCGACCGGAGAAAGCACGGATATTGTCAAAAAAGAAATGTTTACTTTCGAAGATATGGGTGGCAGAAGCCTTACGTTAAAGCCCGAAGGGACTCCTTCGGTTGTAAGAATGTTTCTTCAGTATGGGCTTTTTAACAAAGGGGTCCTGCAGAAATTTTATTATATAGAGAGAATGTTTAGACAGGAAAAACCACAGAAAGGAAGATATCGAGAATTCAGGCAATTCGGAGCCGAAGTAATCGGTTCTGCTTCTGCCGAGATCGACGCGGAACTTGTAAAATCGGCTCTGGATGTATTTGAGGATTTAAATAT
>Ga0315548_1001179_pt1 | contig 22648 bp, 18 predicted proteins | sample SalMarSW160110MG_2_FD_202540 | JGI IMG/M metagenome (GOLD analysis project Ga0315548, IMG submission 202540) | Salt marsh sediment microbial communities from the Plum Island Ecosystem LTER, Massachusetts, United States - Salt Marsh Sediment SW1601-110 ...
TCTCGTCCGCCCGCCCTCCATAGCCCAGAGGGAGTCGGAGGGTCTTCTGCTTCCTGCCTGCCCTGAGCTTATCGAAGGGTATTCTGCCTCCTTTACTCACAAGTCGAACTCCGCAACAATCGGCGTGTGGTCGCTGGGTTTTTCTTTGGTCCGCGGTTCTTTATCTATATAACATGCGGTGCACTTTTTTGCCAGAGGCTTTGTGGCCATAATATGGTCCAATCGCCAGCCGAGGTTGCGCTTGAATGTATTTCTCAACCGGTAGTCCCAGAACGTATATTGCCCTGCCCCTTTGCAGTGCATCCTGAACACATCCACAAATCCCCACTGCATAATACTTTTTAATCTTTTATGAACCTCCGGATGAAAACAGACATGCCCCAACAGATTTACAGGGTCATATACATCTATCGCTTCCGGCGCGATATTAAAATCGCCTACCCACAGAACCGGCTCAGTGGATTTAAAATTCGTATCGAAAAATTTAAGTAACCGCTCAAACCAGTTCAGCTTGTATTCGAACTTTTTAGATTCAGGCAGATAACCCTGCGGGATATATGTATCGACGATGGTGATGCCATTAACTTTTGCTTTAATCAGCCGTGGCTCGTCTTTGGGTTCATCATCGAAGCCAAATTTTACGTTTTTAATTTCACTTCTGCTGAAAATTGCAACGCCGTTATAGCTTTTTTGGCCTTTGAAGACATACTGATAGCCGCTGTCGCTAAACGCATCGACGGGAAAATCGACATCCTGAACCTTGGTTTCCTGAACCGCAAGCACATCCGGCTGATGTTTTTCGAGCCACGCAAGCACTATAGCTAAGCGTGCGCGTAAGGAGTTGACATTAAAGCTTGCGACTTTCATTCAAGCTGATTTGTTAAGCTAATTCCTCAACCTGGTTTTTCTTGGTCTTAGTCTCAGTTGATATTGTTTTTATTGGTACTTGTTCCTGGGTCGTTTGCCCTGTAAGTTGCACCTGTTGATTGCCCTCGAACTTGTCAATTAGTGTATAGCTTTCTACTATAGCCAATAAGCTCAGCAGGAAGCTTAACATACTCTCTGCTCCCTGATTGGCGTTAAGCCCGCCGCTCATAAGACCATCGCAGCATCCCTTGGTTCTGAAATCGTATAGGGGGATATGCAAATCGTTTTTCCCGAGAAACCAGTCAAAGGCCTTTCTTTGAAGCGTCAGAAATTTGCTGTTTGTAGTGGCATCATAAGCCGCTCTTAGCATCATAACCGTGCTTACTGCCTCTATAGGTTGTTGGTCGAATCGCGCTTTTGTTTTGCCCCTCTCATACCAACCATTACACCCGATAAAGCTGAAATGCTCTCCGTTGAAGGTATTTGTCAGCAAAAATTCACAGGTTTTTTCTGCCACTTCAAGATATTTTTTATTTTCAAATTCCACAGCAGCAACAAAAAGTGCATGTGGCAAAACGGCATTTTCGTAGGTCAGGATATCCTCAAACCAATTCCAATCCGGCTGACTGTTTTCTTCGTATTGTTTTACAAGGTCGTCTGCCGCTATCTCCATTTGGCGTTTGATTTCACTGGCGCCGGGAAACTGTCTTAAATATTCAGCCATACCGAGTATGGAATATGCCATACCTCTCGGATAAAGCTTCGGTACGTATTTAACCGAATTATCGAAGTCGTCTTTGATTACTGATAAATACCCATCTGTTGGTGCTTTGGCTATAATTGTCCCGAACGCCCACAGGGCTCTGCCAAGACAGCTGCTTTCCGGTTCTTTGTCCTGCCAGCTTCTGTCGTAATTCATAAAGTTCCTAAATGTACCATCACTATTTTGTGCATGCATAACGAAAGAAAGATAAATATCGAGAAGATGCAGAACCTCTGGCTCAGGATACTGTGTGTAATACTTCGTCATCGCGATTATAGCCCTGGTATTATCGTCTGTTGTGTAGCCGTGTTTGCGATTTGGTATGGTAAATGTGGCATGCTGAAATAAGCCGGTATCATCAGTCAGCTTTCTCAGATGGGCTAATGACGGCTCAGGCACTTCTATGCTCGATATCGTCTTGGGCACCGCTTTTGTAGCTTTGGTTGTAGTAAGCGTTTGTAATTGTTTCGTATTAAACAGTTTCCAGTATGCCTGGCCGATTCTTGGCCACGTCCTGGCTCTGCCATATTCATATGCCTTTCTACGAAGCGAATAATACAGTGAATCGTTCTGCAGAATTTCCACTATAGCTTCAGCTATTTGTTTGGAATCACCGAATGGTACCAGCTTTCCCCTGCCGTCTGCAAGCAGCTCCTCAGCCGCCCAGTAGGGCGTAGAAACTACCGCTTTACCTGTGCCTACGGCAAAGGATAATGTGCCGCTGGTCAGTTGTTCCCTGTTTAGATATGGAGTAACATAGATGTCGGCCGCACATAAAAAATTATGCAGTTCTTTTTCTTTTACGAACCTGTTGTGGAAAATCACATGTTCCTGAAGACCTAAATCTTTTACTATATGTTGAAGCTTGAACCTGTACGATTCTCCGTCACGCTTCAATACTGTTGGATGGGTCATACCGAGAACTATATATAGAACGGTTGGGTTCGCCTCGATTATAGCCGGCATCGCTTTGAGCATGACCCCTACACCTTTGTTTTTATTAAGAAGGCCGAATGTCAGAATTGTTTTTCTACCTTCCATCCCGAATTTATGTTTGTAGTAATTACTGTCAACGAACGGTAAATCTGGTATGCCATGGGCAATCAGTTCCACTTTTTTACCATGTATGCCGTAAATGTCCCGCAGCATACTAACGCCGCGCTCGTTCATAGTGATTACTTTGTAAGAGGCATTGCAGACATCTACTAATGACTTGTGGTAATCGGGATTCGGGTCATCGAGGACCGTATGTAGCGTTGTTATTACCGGCGCCTTTAATCTGTTCAGCAGCAGGCTCAAATAGGCACCGGCATCACCGCCGAACAAACCAAACTCGTGCTGAACACAAACCAGGTCAACGTGGCTGAAGTTGATATAATCGGCAGCGCAAATATAATCGCGTTTGACGTCTTGGCGGATTTCGAACTTGACCGGCTCAGCATATTTCAGGTCGTTATCCGACCGCATTGCCACTACCAGCGGTTCAAGCTCGCCCTTGGCAGCCGACACGGTATTTTCGATAAGGTCCGATGTAAAAGTCGCAATTCCGCACCTTCTTGGCGGAAAAGTGGATATAAAAACGACTTTTTTCGCGGGACCTTTGGCCATCCGTAGCACCCCTTTTGAAATTGATACTATTCGCACTTATCTATTTTAGAGGTATTTAGTTAAACAGTCAAGCCAATTACTTCTTAGAGTAAACATTAACTTATATTTTCCGGATTAGGGGTTTAATTGTTAATTATCAGCCCTATAAAACGCTGATTTTTTGCAATTTATGCCGATTATTTGATTATTTTTCAAATTTTTCGCACCAAATAGTTGACATATCCGTATAATAGGCTACTATTGTAATAGGAAATATAGGAATTGAATTATGAAAATTTCGACTCGAACCAGATATGGAATCAGGGCGGTTTTACAGTTGGCTGAAAACTATCAAAAGGGCCCTTTGAAGCTCGGAACCATTGCCAGCCACCAGGATATATCCATAAAGTATCTTGAGCAAATAATGGCTATACTTAAATCCGGCGATTTTATTAGAACTATTAGAGGCCCAAGAGGCGGATATATGCTTGCCAAAGCTCCAAATCAAATTAAACTGAGCGATGTTTTCGATTGCCTGGAAGGACATGCGGCCGCCGTCGAATGTATCGAAGATGAAAATTACTGCCCTCGTTCTTATGATTGTATAGCAAAACAGCTCTGGGAGCAGGTACATAGGGCTATTAGAAATGTCCTGCAGTCTGTAACACTCCAGGATTTGCTTGATAAGGCAAAAGATGATCGACGCTTGGATTATCAAATATAGAAATATATTTAGCCCCCAGTTTTACTGGGGGTTGTTTAGTCGTCGCTGGAACGGCGACGCAAAGTATTTAGCCTGCGGTTTTACCGCAGGTTTTGACCAAAGGTCAAATTATGAGTGCAATATTTGATGACATTACTAATGCAGTTGGTTTTACGCCATTGGTGCGTATCAATAAACTTGGCTCAGATAAAGCCACTATTCTTGCAAAGCTCGAATCATATAATCCCTGCGGCAGTATCAAAGACAGAATTGCTTTATCAATGATACAGGCGGCTGAAGAAAAAGGCTTGATAAAGCCGGATACTGTCATTATCGAGCCGACAAGCGGCAATACCGGCATTGGTCTTGCCTTTGTTTGTGCTGCGAGGGGATACCGATTAATGCTGACTATGCCGGAATCAATGAGCATCGAGAGGAGGAAACTGTTAAAACTGTTTGGTGCGGAGATTGTGCTGACGCCGCCTGAGCTTGGTATGTCCGGGGCGATAACCAGGGCCGAACAGCTCGTAGCAGAGAATCCAAACGCCTTTATGCCTCAGCAGTTTAATAATCCTGCAAATCCGCAAATTCACAGAGAGACTACAGCGGAAGAGATTTGGTCGGACACCGATGGCAAGCTGGACATCTTTGTTGCAGGTGTGGGGACCGGCGGTACGATAACCGGCTGCGGTGAGGTGTTAAAACAACGCAATAAAGACCTTAAGGTAATAGCCGTTGAGCCGAAAGATTCTCCCGTACTTTCCGGCGGTAAGCCGGGACCACATAAGATACAAGGTATCGGCGCCGGCTTTGTGCCGAAAGTGTTGAATATTGACATAATAGATGAGATTATCCAGGTCCCCAATGAAGATGCTTTGGAAACAGCCCGACAATTAGCTACCAAAGAGGCAATACTGGCAGGCATAAGCTCTGGTGCTGCGATGGCAGCAGCGGTACAGGTCTCGCACCGGCCCGAAAACCAGGGAAAAATAATTGTTACTATTCTGCCCGATACGGGGGAAAGATACATCTCTACTGAAATGTTTGATTGATTATAGATTTTTTCCAGGGAGGTTTGACAATGCCCGAAAAAAAGATTACCAACCAGGCGATTGAAAAACTGGTCAGCGAAATTGCTCAGACTTATGAAGGTGATACCGGCATAAATTTCATCGATGTCACTAACCTGCCTGTCCGCGATAAAATTCTGAACATCCTTGATTTACTCACTGAAATCCTCTTCCCCGGCTACACTGGCAAAAGAACGGTTACAAAATCGAACATTAATTACGTTATTATTGATATCCTGTACCATATCTACACAGAGCTTTCTGAGCAAATAGAGCGGGCCTACAAGTATCGCTGCAGAATGGAGAAGTGTGACACAGGTGACTGCAGAAAAATGGCTGAAGAAACTACCCAGCATTTATTGGCTCAGCTTCCTAAGATTAGAGAGATGCTAAAGGGAGATGTAGGTGCCGCCTTCGACGGCGACCCAGCAGCAAAATCATACGAGGAAATTGTGATAAGTTATCCCTGCATCATTGCCATTGCTACATATCGAATCGCCCACGAATTGTATCTAAAAGACGTGCCGTTAATCTCAAGGATAATGACCGAGTGTGCACACGCAAAAACCGGAATTGATATTCACTCAGGCGCAAGGATAGGTAAAAACTTTTTTATCGACCATGGCACCGGTGTCGTAATAGGTGAAACCACCATTATTGGTAATAATGTGAAACTTTATCAGGGCACCACCCTCGGCGCCATGAGTTTCCCGAAAGATGAACGCGGAAGGATAATAAAAGGCGGCAAACGACACCCAACGATAGAGGACAACGTAACAATCTACGCCGAAGCAACCTTACTGGGTGACATAACTATTGGCAAAGGTGCTGTAATTGGCGGTAACGTCTGGATTAAGGAATCGGTACCGGCTGGCGTTACCGTTACAACGCCAAATCCGGATTTGGTTTATACAAAACACAAAAACGTTTAGCCCCCCAGGCTTGCCCTGAGCGTAGTCGAAGGGTTTATCCTGGGGGTCGTTTAGCCGTCGCCGGTAAGCCTGCCCTGAGCTTGCCGAAGGGACGACGCAATATATGTGAGATTTACCTTGGACGAAAAACTACTTAAAAAAATCAAACAACTTAAGGATGAACGCAGGGCTGTAATCCTCGCCCACAACTATCAACTGGCCGAAATTCAGGACCTGGCCGACTTCACTGGTGATTCTCTGGGCCTGAGTATCAAGGCGGCGGAAACCGATGCTGATGTGATTGTTTTTTGCGGCGTGAGATTTATGGCGGAAACCGCCGCTATTCTCTCTCCTGAGAAGACCGTGCTTTTACCCGACCAATTCGCCGGCTGCCCGCTTGCTGATATGATTAACGCACAGCAATTGCAGGAATTAAAGCAGAAACACCCTGATGCGCTGGTCGTCTGTTATGTCAATAGCCCTGCTGAAGTCAAAGCCGAAAGTGACTATTGCTGTACAAGCGCCAACGCCGTCGAACTGGTCGGCTCTTTGCCCGCCGATAAGCCGATTATTTTCGTCCCAGACCGGCATCTCGGTAAATTCGCAGCTGAAAAAACCGGCAGAAATCTCATCATTTGGCCCGGCTATTGCCACGTGCACGTTGCGATTACCGAAGATGACATCAAAAACGCAAAAGATAAGTATCCCGATGCTATCGTAATGGCTCATCCGGAATGCACCGAGCCGGTCAAGGAGCTTTGCGACCAGATTCTCAGTACCGGCCAGATGCTCAAATTTGTCGCCAAAGCAACGGCTAAATATTACGTGGTCGCCACTGAAGTGGGAATAATTCACGCTTTGAAAAAACTAAAACCCGATGCTGAATTTATCCCAGCCACCAAAAAGGCCGTTTGTCCTAATATGAAGCTTATCACCCTGGACAAGGTCATCGGCTCTCTGCAGTCTATGCAGTACAAAGTTACAGTTCCGGAAGATATAAGAACAAAAGCAAAAAAATCACTCGATAGGATGATTGAGGTTTTACCCCGTTAGAAATTCTACAAGGGAGCAATGGCGGAGATTAAAGAAAATTCGGTTGGCCCCGTTAGAAATTCTACAGGGCCGGAATCTGCCGGCAAAAAAGGTGAGATTTCTAACGGGGTTGGTGTTGTGCAGACTCAGATTATACGAGCGGTCGAACAGGATGCGCCGTTAGAGCTGGCCTGTGGTAAGAGGTTGGCTCCTGTTGACGTGGCCTATGAGACGTACGGTAAGCTCAACGAAGCTTCTGATAATGTTATTTTGATTTGCCACGCCCTCAGCGGCAATGCTCACGTCGCCGGCCTGAATAGTCCTGATGATAAAAAACCGGGTTGGTGGGACGCTATGGTTGGGCCGGGCAAGGGTATCGACACGAACAAATACTTTGTTATTTGCTCGAACTTTTTAGGCGGCTGCAGCGGAACCACAGGGCCGGGTTCGACTAATCCCGCTACAGGTAAGCCGTATGGCCTGGATTTCCCGATTATAACTATTGCCGATATGGTTAAAGTCCAGAAGTTACTGCTGGACAAGCTCGGGATAAAGCAGCTTTTGGCAGTTATTGGCGGCTCGATTGGCGGCATGCAGGTTTTGCAGTGGGCGATTCAGTATCCCGATTTTGTTAAAGCCGCGATACCAATCGCCGCTACCACGCATCTTGGAGCCCAGTCGATTGCTTTCGACACGGTAGGCCGAAATGCGATACTGGCGGACCCGAACTTTGCCGACGGACAATATAGTGATGAAAAAAGGCCGGATAGGGGCCTAAGCATCGCTCGGATGATTGGGCACATAACTTATCTGTCAGAGCAGGGTATGCGCAGGAAATTCGGCCGGCAGTTGCGAAGTGCCGAAGCCTACTCCGCCGAAGCGGCTGCGAAGGCCGGAAGCTATAGCTACGATTTCAACTCCGAGTTTGCCGTTGAGACATACCTCGACCATCAGGGCCAAAGGTTCGTCGAAAGATTTGACGCCAACAGTTATCTCTACATAACAAAAGCAGCGGACTATTTTGACCTGATAAAAGACTACGGCTCTCTTAATGATGCCTTTGCAAATGCCAAATGCAGGTTCCTCGTGATTAGTTTCGCAAGTGACTGGCTCTTTACGCCCGCGCAATCCAAGGCAATGGTGGATGCCCTTGCTGCTGTGAACAAGGACGTTAGTTACTGCGATATCGCCTCACCGTACGGCCATGATGCTTTTTTGTTAGAGCCGGAAATTTTAGGTAGATTCATTTGCTGCTTTTTGCAGGCAACCTATAAGCCGGATGGAGACCAGCAGCCATGCTCATGTTACGCACGAAGTATGCGGCAGCCCGACAAGTTTGAACAGGCGCATAGGGCACGCGTAGATTACGAGCTGATAGAATCTCTCATTGAGCCGGATAGCACCGTGCTCGACGTCGGCTGTGGTGACGGCCGGTTGTTGACGAATCTCATGCGTGACAAAAACATAAAGGGTATGGGTATCGAGCTTAACCAGGAGCTCGTGCTGGATTGCGTCTGTCGACGGCTGCCGATTATTCAGCAGAATATCGAAGAAGGGCTTAGGTTTTACGCCGACAAGAGCTTCGACTATGTGATTCTATCGCAAACGGTGCAGACCTTAAAAAATCCTGAGAAGGTTCTTACTGAGTTGCTGAGGGTAGGCGAAAAAGTGGTTGTCAGTTTCCCAAACTTTGCTCACTGGCGGTGCAGAGCACAGTTATTTTTCAGCGGCAGTGCTCCTGTAACTAAGCAGCTGCCTTTTGACTGGCACGATACGCCTAATGTACATTGTCTGTCATTAAAGGACTTCGACCAGTTCTGCGAAAAGCTGGGGGTAACGGTAGAAAAAAAGATTCCGTTGATTGAGAAACGTTTAAGCCCCGTAAGGTTCGCACCTAATCTGTTCGCAGAGCAGGCAATTTATGTAATGAAATAAAGAGTGAACTATGGATAAAAATATCAAATATCATTTGGAGACACTGGCCTTACACGCCGGCCAGCAGCCCGATTCCGATACACTAAGCAGAGCCGTTCCGATTTACCAGACGACCAGCTATTGTTTCAAGGACACTGACCATGCGGCAAATTTATTCGCCCTGAAGGAGTTTGGCAACATTTACACGCGATTGATGAACCCTACAACTGATGTTTTGGAAAAACGGCTGGCTGCTCTCGAAGGCGGCGTTGGCAGCTTGGCATTGAGCTCAGGCCAATCAGCTATCTATGTGAGTATTTTTAACATCTGTGGTGCCGGCGGACACATCGTTTCTTCAAACTCTCTTTATGGTGGTACAGTAACTTTATTCAGCCAGACATTTGCAAAGCTGGGTATTGAGGTAACCTTCGTTGACCCGAAAAAGCCGGAGAATTTTGCAAAAGCTATCAAGAACAACACACGGCTACTTTATATTGAGACTATTGGCAACCCCAAAAACGATATTTTGCAATATGAAGAAATAGCTAAGATTGCTCACGACAATGGTATGCCGGTAATTTGTGACAACACCGTTGCGACACCCATATTATTTAGACCCATTGAGTATGGCATTGATATTGTGGTTCATAGCTGTACAAAGTTCATTGGCGGTCACGGCACGAGCATTGGCGGTGTTATTGTCGATTCCGGCAAATTCGACTGGACTAATGGCAGATATCCTGATTTGACCGAGCCGGACCCAAGCTATCATGGCGTCAAATATGTCGAGTCCTTTGGTGAATTGGCTTATATCATCAAGGCCAGGACGCAGTTCTTGCGCGATATGGGCTCCTGCATGTCGCCTTTCAATGCCTTCTTGTTTTTACAAGGATTGGAGACACTACATTTGCGTATGCCGCGCCACAGCGAAAATGCACTGAAACTGGCACAATGGCTCCAAAAACAAAAAGAGGTTGGCTGGGTAAATTACCCCGGACTTCAATCGCATCCGGATTATGAGCTGGCCAGGAAATACCTGCCCAATGGCCAGGGTGCTATTCTTGGCTTTGGTATAAAAGGCGGCAGGGAAGCTGGTATCAAGTTTATTAACAGTGTTAAATTGGCAAGCCATTTGGCCAATATTGGCGACAGCAAAACTTTGGTTATTCACCCTGCAAGCACTACGCATCAGCAGTTGACGGAGAAAGAACAGCTTGCAGCCGGCGTAACTGAAGATTATATTCGTGTTTCAGTTGGAACCGAGCACATCGATGATATAATAGCAGACTTTGAAAATGCTTTGAAAAAAAGCACAAAGGAAAAAATATTTTTACATTTTAATATGTAATTTTGATTTTTGATATTTACTCTCTTATACGAGCCACGGGTCACGAGCGACAAGGAACGAAAATATGTGGGATTATACGGATAAGGTAAAAGATCATTTTTTTAATCCGCGGAATGTCGGCGAGATTGATAACCCCGATGGCGTTGGTGAGGTCGGTTCTTTGGCCTGCGGCGATGCCTTGAAGCTTACATTCAAGCTCGATAAAAACGGCAAAATCGCCGATGCAAAATTCAAAACATTCGGCTGTGCCAGTGCAATCGCAACTTCATCTGTACTGACCGAGATGATAAAGGGTCTGACTCTCGAAGAAGCTGCCAAAGTAACCAACAAGGATATCGCTGATTATCTCGGCGGTCTTCCTGAGCAGAAGATGCACTGTTCGGTTATGGGCAGAGAGGCCCTCGAAGCAGCCATTGAAAATTATCAAGGCGGCGGAAAGAAAAAGTATGAGCTTGAAGGCAACATCGTTTGTACCTGTTTCGGCGTAACCGATAAGGAAATCGAAAGGGTAATACGAGAAAACAATCTGACAACAGTGGAGCAGGTAACGAACTACTGCAAAGCCGGCGGTGGTTGTGGCGGCTGCCAGGGCGAAATTGAAAAGCTCATTGAAAAAATCCATGGTGATAAAATTAAGGAAATAACTCCACCTGTACCTCGCATAGGTGGCAAGCTCAAAAACATTCAAAAGATACAGTTGATTCAGCAGACAATCAATGAGCAAATTCGCCCCGCTCTTCGCGCCCACGGCGGCAATATCGAGCTGATAGATGTCGAGGGTAATAAAGTCATCGTTGCCTTTCGAGGAATGTGCGCTCAATGCCGGCTCACGGAGTTTACGATGAAGGACGTTGTCGAAGCAAAACTAAGGGAATTTGTCTCCAAAGACCTTTTCGTCGAAGAAGACAGGGACTCCACCCAGGAACCTCACAACCATAGAGAATAAAATCAGATTTTGTTTAGCCGTCGCCGGCATTTATCCGCCGTAGCGCACGCGAAGACGGACGGCGACGCAATAATATTTAGCCTGCGGTTTTACCGCAGGTTTGGACAAAAAATTTATAAATCAGTGCAATCTGTGAAATCTGTGGCTAAAAAATAAAAGGAAAATGTAAAAAATGAAGACTATATACTTTGACAATAATGCCACTACGAAGGTTGCTGAAGAAGTCTTGGAAGAGATGAAACCCTTATTTTGTGACCTTTACGGCAACCCCTCCAGCATGCACACATTCGGCGGACAAATCTCGCACAGAATTCGTAAAGCCCGCGAGCAGGTCGCCGCCTTACTTGGCTGCGACCCCAGCGAGATTATCTTTACAAGCTGCGGAACCGAATCTGACAATGCTGCTATAAAAGGCACTCTTTCCGCTTATCCCGAAAAGCGTAAGGTCATAACAACCCGTGTTGAACATCCCGCTGTGCTTTCGGTTTGCCGAGAACTGGAAAATCACGGCTATACCATTGTCGAATTGGCCGTGGATAAACTCGGTCTGCTCGATTTGGCTGAGCTTGAGGACAACCTCGATGACGACACCGCCATTGTCTCGATTATGTACGCCAACAATGAGACCGGCGTCGTTTTCCCAATCAACAAAATCGCCGAAATGGTAAGCGATAAGAACGTGATATTTCATACAGATGCTGTGCAGGCCGTTGGCAAAATTCCCTTGAACCTGTCGAAAAGTAATATTGATTTACTCAGTCTTTCCGGCCATAAGCTGCACGGACCGAAGGGAGTAGGCGTATTGTACGTCAGAAAGGGAACTCGCCTGACCCCCTTCATGCAGGGCGGCCATCAGGAGGCAGGCCGAAGGGCCGGAACTGAAAATGTCCCAGGCATTGTCGGACTCGGTAAGGCCTGTGAATTAGCCGGGAAAAATATCGAAGCCGAAAATAACAAAGTCAAATATCTGCGTGACAAACTCGAAAACGCCCTATTACAAAGCTGCCCTGATTCTCGTTTAAATGGTGACAAGGAAAATCGCTTGCCTAATACCACTAATATAAGTTTTGAATTTATTGAGGGCGAGGCAATTTTGTTGATGCTCGATAAATTCGGTATCTGTGCTTCCAGCGGCTCTGCCTGCACTTCCGGCTCATTGGAGCCAAGCCATGTATTGCGTGCGATGGGCGTTCCTTTCACCGCAGCTCACGGCTCGATTCGTTTCAGCTTATCGAGATACAACACCGAGCAGGAAGTGGACTATACCACCGAAAAATTGCCGCCAATCATCAACCGCCTCCGAGAACTTTCACCCTTCGTAGCAGAGTAACATAGCAAAGATTTCTTTAAGGAAAGGTGTTAATTATGATAATGGCAATCATGTCACAAATTCTAACTACACTGATTATGATAATCTATGTTGGTGTGCTCATTTATATGATATCATTAGCTGTTCGCTTCGTCCGTGCAGTTGAGAAAATCGCCAGCAAAATCGAATCGTCCGACAAAATTTAATTCTCACACGCATTGCGTCTTCGCAGCCGCTTCAACAACGTACCGGCATTAACCATGTAAATTATTACGACCAGCGCACCGTACGCCTCCAGCCAAAACAGCAATCTATCCGTTCCTTCGGCTACACCGAATGCGATTGGCACGATAATCGCACCCGCAGCGGCATGGCCGCGTCTAAACTTAAATTCGGGTAGCCATCGCAGGATTATTTGTAATGCGAGCCACGATGTAAAAATTCCTATTATCGCCCCGCCGCAAACATCCGATGGATAATGCGCCAATACAGCCACCCTCAGAATGCTGACAAATCCTGCAAGTGTGAAGAATAACAGTATCCACGGCCAGCCGACAAATAGTGCTAAAGATGCCGCTGTCGCGAATACGACTGCGACGTCACCGGATGGAAATGACAGGTGGTGCGCCCACCATTTCTTGTTATCGTCTTTCGCTTCCGCTGTTTGCGTGGAAGCCATTAGGACTTCCTTTGGCCGCGGCCGATGTACTATAACCTTCAGCGAGGTCACCATCGGGGCCACCAGCAAAAGGGCCAAAAGCCCAACCAGGGCCGGCCGTTGTCGGCCGGTGGCACATATCCAGTTAAACAACAGCCAAACGGGCAGCCATGCCCTGCCGAATCCCTTGATTATTTTCAACCAGTCACCATCCAGCCAGGTATTTGGATGGTTACTAAACCAGGAAAAAACATGCCCATCAATTAAGAAAAAACTCAGTAAACCAATCACGCTCAGGGTAGCAATAGAAATCAATATCGTCAAATTTATCCGGCGCAGACGTGATTCGGGTATTTGTTCTTCCTTCATTATTTCCTCGCATTGCGAATCAAGGCCTTTAGTTCAACTATTTTGCCTTTTGAGTAGTTAAATCCTTCTTTCGAGGCGATTTCCTCTAAATGCAAATTTCCGAAACTTTGCTGAATATCATCGAGCTTATTTTTTGGTATTATCAACACTGCCTCTCCTGCCTGCTGGGACCACGAAACAACTGCCTTTTCGTTGCCAAGCGGCTCAATTTGTCGACCGATATAAAAATTCAAAGTTGGCTCTCCAAATTTATACGTTGCTACCGGTATTTCTTTGGCAGTTTTGGCATTGACGGCCTGGGCAATGGCAGGAGTTATTTTTATCTGCTCTATTGCCGGCAGCAAACCGAGCAAGATTGGAATTTCAAAAACAATCATACCGATAAGCAAAACAACGGCACTGGCTTTCGGCCTGTCGGCTCGTTGATAGCGGATTGCAATCATTGCCATAACTAACAGCGATATACCCGATGCCAGGCCTGACCAGCGCAAGCCGGGGATTTTAACAAACCAGGGCCCAATCATCAAGACCAACGCTGTCGCAATTGCAAATGGGCCGAAAAACCACACTCCGCGTCGCAGCCACATTCTGTCTCGCTCAGTTAATACACCCTGCTGCGCTGCAACAATTGTCCCTCCAACCATAAGCGCCATTGCCGGCCATATAAATATTATATAATGCGGTAATTTTGTCGCCGCCAGCGTCATCAAAATGAATATCGAGACAACCCAGCTGATAAGTAGTATTTGATTTTCTCGTCTCCCCGCCCGTCCTCCAAGCACTACCGAAATAGCTCCGGGCAGGTGCAGTGTCCATGGGAAAAAGCCCACTATGATAACAGGCAGATAGTATGGCAAATACAGCAGAAAGTTTCCTCCGTGATGTTCCATCGGTTTAATTGCCCGGGTAAGCACGTGCCGCCCAATAAAGACTCGAAAAAACTCCCCATCTGTTGCATTATTGGCTGGTATCGCCCATGCCAGGAATATCAAACATCCTAAGATTAAGGCTGCCCCGAATGGCCAAACAAATCGCTTTATTCCCAGCCCGGCTTTGCGGCCAAGCCACAAAGTCACTGCTATTACTATAAGCGGCTGCACGCCCATCGGTCCTTTGGCAAGCATACCGGCACCGAGAGCGATGCCCGCGAGAATTATATGCGATATACGAGTTCCGGAAATAATCGATTGAACAAAAATCGCCATCACAGCCAATATGATGGGCAGCAACACTGCATCAATGGTCGCCATTGTGCCGATGCTAATCATCATCAATGTTGAGCCCAGAATAATCATGGCCCACAAACCTGCTCTTGCCCCGAAAAGACGTTTTCCTATGAAGAATGTAAGCAGGCACGTAACTGCGGTTCCAACACCTCCCCAGAATCGGCAGGCAAATTCTGTCGGACCAAGCAGCCGAATCGCAACAGACATAAACCAGTAGAACAATATTGGCTTGTCGGCCCACATTTCTCCGTTGAAGGTGGGAACGAGGTAATTGCCCGACTCTATCATCTCCACCGTGGCCCGCGTAAATCGCGGCTCATCGCGGTCCCACAGCGTTGTGCGCGTACTCATAAACAGATATATGACCATTATCAGGAATGCTATCGCTATCGCCGCTTTCCAGCCGTTGCGAAAATTCTCTTTTTCCTGACTCGTTATTGTATGGTCTACCATTTATATTTTTACACAATACAGCATACGCAATACGCACGATGAGAAAACTGCCGAAGGAGGGAGTCGAACCCTCACCGGGTTTAAGCCCGACAGGATTTTGAATCCTGCGCGTCTGCCAGTTCCGCCACTTCGGCGTTCCAGGTGATTATTGATTATTGAGGGGCTTTTGTCAATTACAAACAACTGCACTTTTTAGATAGCTGTGGTTAGGGTGCCTACTCATCTCCTCTATCCGTCAGGCCGGGGAAGACGTTCTGCAAGGCCCTGTCGAAACTGGTCGTATAGATAATACATATCGAGAAAGTGATGGCCCAATATAATTTAAAGACATAGTTGCAAAGGATGAGAACGACACTGACTGCTAACAGGCCGAGAATAACCTGAATGAACGTGGCCCTGCGGTCGCTTATACATTCTTCATCAATAATCTTGAAGCGTAACATCAGCAGCAACAGGACTCCATTAATGATGTTCCATACGGGAAAGACAAGCAACCAGTCGTGGGTAGAGGCCTGCTTTATAACGAATACTCCTGCGATAATGCCGGTGATAGCATTTGCCACAACAGCGAAGAACAACATAAGCATTTTCTCAAAGCTGGTTTTCTCTCTTGCAGTGAAAACGTGATAAATACTAAGGCACATGCCGCCCAGGAAAATCACGGCCATCATATACACCCTGACATCGTGTGATTTCGTTATCAATTTATATATATCCTCTCGCGTTGGAACATTGACAACGTAGAGCAAAACGAGTGTAACTGCCATCAGAAATAACGACAATTCGTCGTAACTTGGAATTAACCACCCAGCCTTTTCCCTGTAGAGTTCGGCCGCATCTTCCTGACCACCAAATCCGGAAATAGACCCAAAACGCAGGTCTTTATCCCCTGCCGAGATACGCGACCTGGGCCGGTCGGGAATTGGTTCATAATCTGAACTGACGGCTGGTCTGCCTTTGGTTGCATATGGAACGACCAGCATGTGCTGGCAATTCGGGCATTTGCCTTTCTTGCCGTGCCCACCATCACACGCAAGTATCCTATGCCCACAATAAATGCACTTAAATCTTATCACATCTTAACCTCACCTCGCTGTTATATATACTCACAAGGGCTGCGTTCTCCGCGTACTCTGAGGTTAGCAGACCACGGCGTAGTTCCGCAAGGAGTAATTTTTCGCAACTCAGTCTGCTATGTTAATTATTTAGCCAGTGACATGGATAGCGATGGCTTTTTATTTTCAAAGAAATTTAGTTGTCTCGAATATGATTCTATTCTTTGATTTGATAATTTCACGTACGAAGGTTCTATATCGTAGCCAATATAATGTCTGCCGTCTTTCAATGCAGCGAGGCAAGCAGAACCACTGCCACAGAATGGGTCCAAAACAACATCTCCCTTGTATGTATATAGTTGGATTAATCTATGCGGCAATTCTTCCGGAAATGGAGCAGGATGTCCAATACTTTTTGCAGAAACTGCAGGAAATGTCCAAACGCTTTTTGTCCACTCAAGAAAACCTTCTTTGTTAATAGTATCTTCTTTATGTCCTCTTTTCCTTGAAAAAGATTCCTTAGAAAAAATTAAAATGTATTCGTGAATGTCTCTCAATACCGGATTACTAGCAGACAACCAGCTACCCCAAGCTGTTGAAGGGCTTGCGCTTGATGCCTTGTTCCAAATTATCTCACCTCTCATGAGGAAACCTATCTCAAGCATATCTTCGATAATATAACTGTGAAGCGGTATATATGGTTTTCTTCCAAGATTGGCAACATTGATACATGCCCTTCCGCCCGTTACCAGTTTTTTGTATGTTTCCTTGAATACGGTCCTTAATAGTGTTCTATATTCATCTAATGATAAGTCTTTATCATATTCCTTTTTAACATTGTATGGTGGTGAAGTAACCATCAAATGAACACTGTAATCAGGGATTTCATCCATTACTGCACTGGACTTACAATATATTTTGTCGAGATTATCTGGCGTAATTGGATTCTCGATAAGTTTAACATGTTCAGAAACTTTTTTATCACAATATAATTTACTGTTGTAAAATTCTGAGGAATCATGGTTTACCCTGCCTGGAGTTCCAAAAGAACTCGTTTTAGTACCATTACGCTTGTATTTTTTTAAGGTCTCACTTTTACTATTCATTGATTAATTTTAAAAAAACCTCTGCTTTTTTCTCGTAAGCCTGTTCTTTATTTGCCAATTCAATAATTTTACCTAATTCTTTTTTGCCTTTCATGCTGGAAAAGAAATTTCTTTCTTCAGCCAGTAGATTTTCAAAAGAAACTTTTAATTCATCGAATTTATCAAATCTATAAAAACCCATCTTCTTGGTCTTCTTAATATTTTCTCCGTCATTATCCAACGGTTTAGGATTAACAGACCAGAAGCCTTGTATAATTCCAGCAATTTTCAAATGGTCAACTTTGGAGTAATAACTATTTGTAATAGGGGTATTCATGATGATAATCGGTATCTTTGAGGCCTTAAAACTTGAGACCCTGATATTTATGCTCTTCCCAATAGCCTTAAGCATTGAATCAGAGCGTAAAAGCCCCGGATTGCCTCGATGTGTTTTATAATCGCCAATACAGATTAATTCATTCTTCCGAAACTCCCAATTCCAGACAACAGACATCTTGACTTCAATTATTGCCAAAATATCTTCTGGATTTTGATTGGTATTCTTGTGTTTCGATATGACAACATCGGCAGGAGACATATTGGATAGAGCAACCTCATCGCAAATAGCTCCTTGAACTGCGAATAACCCTTTATCTTTTGCTATTTCTTGAATTAAGTCAGCAGTCCATTTTTCTGTAAAACTCCCAATAAGTGTGTTTCTGCTTTGTAGCGTACTTTTTTTACCACCATAATCTTTTGGCCAATAGGCTATATATTTTCCGCTATCGGTAACATAGAATAACTGTTCAGGTGCTGCAAATTTTGTCGCTTCATTGAAGAACTTTTGTTCAACTTCCTTGTTCCAAAGCTTTTCCATGTAGGTATTGTACCTTTTTATGAATAGACATAGAAGTCTGGTGTCTTCTCTTTTATGCCCATATATTACCCCAAACTGCAATTATGGTCAACACAAAATCCGCGTAAATCTGTGTAATTCCGTGTCTAATTTCTTCGTGCCTTTTCGTGGCTAAATTCTCCGCGTAATCCGCGTAATCCGCGGTTAATAATCGATGAAGACGATATCTTCGGGAATGGCGACGACGTCGCGGTGTTTCGGGCCGAGGATTTTGCGAATCTCTGAGCTGTGTTTGCCGGCAAGGGCTTTTAATTGTACGCTGCTTAAACTTGTTACTGCCTTGGCGTTATCATTTAACATAACGACTGAGCCGGCCTCGAACGTGCCCTCGGCAGAAGTTACACCGCTCGGCAGCAGGCTCTTACGATTTTTAACGGCCCGCATCGCACCTTCATCGATGCGTATCGTCCCTGCCGGTGTGCTATTTAGAATCCATCTCGCCCGGTTACTCAGCTTTTGTCTGGGCATAAAGGCCGTACCGATTTCCTCACCAGCCATGATTTTGCCGATAACGTTTCTCAATCTCCCGTTCGCAAGGACCATTCGGCAGCCGGCGTTGGAGGCGATTTTCGCAGCTTCGATTTTGGTCTTCATCCCGCCTGTGCTGTATTCGCTGCCTTTGCCGCCGGCAGCCTTGACGATATCGCCGGTTATCTCGAAGACCGCAGGTATCGGCCTAGCATCGCTGTATTTCCGCGGGTTCTTGTCGTAAAGGGCGTCTATATCGCTTAGCATGATAAGCAAATCCGCATCGATTTTGCTGGCGACAAGGGCGCTTAGTTTGTCGTTATCTCCGAAGGCAGAGCCAATCTCATCGGTGCTCACGCTATCATTTTCATTCAGGACCGGCACTACGCCCAAATTCAAAAGCGTCTCGATGGAATTGCGAAGGTTAAGGTATGTTTTTCGATTGCTGAGGACCTCTGCGGTCACTAACACCTGCGCAACGGTGATATCATAACGGCCAAATGCCTTTTTATATTCAGCCATCAAGAGCGGCTGGCCGATTGCCGCGCAGGCCTGACGCATCTTTATATCCGATGTTTTGATACCATGTTCCCCTGATAACTGCCCTCTCCCCATTCCGATAGCGCCGGAGGTTATGATAACCACCTGCCTGCCGGCCTTTAATAGTTCCGCAATCTGCCGGGCGATTTTAGCCACGTAGGCGGTATCTACGCCGCTTTCTTTCGTCAGGATATTCGTCCCGAGCTTTACAACTATCCGTTTTGTATCCTCAAAATTTCTCATTTGACCAGATAGTAATGTATTATCCCTTATTCCTCAATAGTAATTGACACAGGCGGGGAGAGTTTTGAGTTCTAAGTTTTGGGTTCTAAGTTCTTGACACTGCAAGGTTTGTAAAAAAATCTGACATAAGTAGCGAATATACATAGAGATACAGGAAATAATCAATCAAATACGCAGGTAGTTGCGCACAAAAATCGAATTTTTCAAAATTTTTTTTATTCTTTTCTCCACAGATACTTACGCCAATTCATCCCTCAAAAAATCGCCCATTTTTCGCATCAAACGTGCAGGTTCGTCCAATTATGGAGAGATAGATCCCTCCGCTCGGCTGCGCCTCGGTCGGGATGACACGGAAGTCATTTTCAATCAAACGTGCAGGTTCGTCCAATTATGGGGGACATTGCGTTGATGAGTAAATGCGTGGATGCGTTGATGAGTAAATGCGTGGATGCGTGGATGAGTAAATGCGTGGATGCGTGGATGAGTAAATGAGTGAATGCATGGATGAGGGTAGATGATAAGTGAAATCTGACAAACCGAAAAGACGGATGTGCCGCTCCTGCTATTTTTCCCGCGTTATAGCGGACAGCTTACATTGCGTCCACAACTCACCTGATATTGATTACAACACCGGCCAGGCCTTTTGGCCGGCCGTGAAAGAGGATGATATTTGCGGCCAATTCCGCTATGCAGAAGATAATCCAATCGAAAAAGACCGTTGGCCGAGAAGCGCTCTGCCAATCTATACCGACCGTTTCGGCGATTATTGTAAAATTCCGCTAACACGAGGCCAATTCGCAAAGGTTGACCCCGAAGACTATATCTGGCTGTCACAATTCCGATGGTATTGTAATAACCGGCCTCATACGAGTTACGCTATTCGAAATTCCGGTGAAGGAAAAGAGCAAAAGAAGGTGACAATGCATCGGGAAGTTATGGAAACGCCTGAGCACTTAGTGTGCGACCATATAAACAGGAATGGATTAGATAATAGAAAACAAAATTTGCGGAATTGTACAAAGAGAGAGAATAGCTTAAACACAGGCAGCCAACGAAATTCCAGCTCCAGGTATAAGGGGGTGTGCTGGAATAAACGGACGAAAAAATGGGTGGCATATATAAAAGGTGATGGTAAAAAGAGACATTTAGGATATTTTGACAGCGAGACGGAGGCTGCAAAAGCATACGACGAAGCGGCGAAGAAGTATCACGGTAAGTTTGCAAACTTGAATCTTGGAACATCCCCACGAAGACGGGTATCCAGACCCCAAACGTAAGTGCGGGGTTGTATTTATTTGTTAGCCGTCGGCTGTGTGGCGGATTTGTCTGCAAAATCCGCATAATCTGTACAATCCGAGTAATCTGCACAATCCGTGTCTTAAAACTCCATGTCAATCCGAGGCTAAAATCCAGAATCGCTTGTCTCGCCGTAGTCACTAAGGGACGAAAGCGGAAGTATCGGGCGAGATTTTGCAACGCAGTAGTTGGATGAAAGAACCTCTCAAAATAAACTTTTTTCGTCACCAGTGCCATAAGGTTGTCACCGCCGGCTGATTTCATCTTGCCTATTTTGGCGATTGCCTGTTTCTTAGCTAAATCAAAATCCACATATCATCACAGGGACGTGCTGGGGGCGGGGGCGGGCTCAATAGATAGGGGTGCATTAAAGGCCAGTTGCCGATACGGAGGTCGGCAGCTGAGCCCTCGCCGAGGAAAATTCATCCTAAATTGCGCTAAAATCACCAATTCTCTGTGGCTAACTTGGTCTTGAGTCTTTGGCCTGCTGTCTGTCTTATGCCTGCCCTGTGTAGCCTTTCGGGCGAAGCAGGGTCGTCTGACTTCTTTTATTCCTTCTCAGTGTTTTCTGAGGTCAATCCTTTTATGAGTAAACTTCTTCCCATCCGGTCCTGAATAATCCGCCACAACCTGGCCGGTACCGAGCAACTGCCACTTATAAATCAACAGTCCTTCCAGTCCAACCGGCCCGCGAGCGTGGATTTTATTGGTGCTGATACCAACCTCTGCACCGAGGCCGAAACGGTAGCCGTCGCTAAACCGCGTGCTGCAGTTCCAGAATACGTTCGCAGAATCGACCAAAGCCGTAAACTTACGAACCGCATCTCTGTTGTCAGTTACTATCGTATCGGTATGCCCGGAGCCGTATCTGTTTATATGCTCAATCGCCTCATCAAGCGACTCAACGACCTTTATCGAGATAATCAAATCCAGATACTCCGTTGACCAGTCCTGTTCTGTGGCCGGCTTTACATCTATAAACGCTCTGGTCTTTTCACAGCCGCGAATCTCAACACTCTTTTCCTGCAAAGCTACTTTTACCCTCGGCAGAAATTCCTTTGCGACCTTGCTATGCACCAGCAATGTCTCAGCAGCATTGCAGACGGCAACGTACTGACACTTGGAATCGACCGCAATCTTTACCGCCATATCTAAATTGGCATCGCTATCAACATAGACGTGGCAGATGCCCTCAGCGTGGCCGAGGACAGGTATATTGGTATTGTCCATTATATAGCGGACGAACTCGTTTGAGCCGCGGGGTATAATCAGGTCGATATATTCATCGAGGGCCAGCATCTCAGCGACATCCTGCCGGGTCTCTAACAGCTGGAGCCATCCTTTGGGTATTCCCGCTTTTCCTGCCTCAGCGGAGTCCTTTGACGAAGCCGGGTCGCTGGATTCGGATATAACTTCGGCCAAAATCCTGTTCGTATTGGCTGCTTCGCTTCCGCCTTTTAGCATGACTGCATTTCCGCTCTTTAGGCACAGTGTTGAGATTTGTACAAGCGCATCAGGCCGAGACTCGAATATAATCCCGATAACGCCGATTGGGCAGGTAACTTTATAAAGTTCCAGGTTCTTATCGAGCTCGGTAGCCGCGAGCGTCTTTCCCACAGGGTCAGCGAGCTTAATCAAGCTCTCGATACCGGCAACAACGTCAGCGATTTTATTTTCATCGAACTTCAGCCGTTTCAATAACGGCGCGGAGAGCTTGTTCTTTTCCGCCTCTACAAGGTCTTTCTTGTTGGCTGAGATGATTTTGCCGCTATTTTGTTTCAGCGCTTTGGCAATCTCAGCCAGTGCGTTATTTTTCACATTCCTCTTGACCGCCGCCAATTGAATTGAAGCGGCTTTTGCTATTTTTGCTGTTTCCGCAATATCCATGG
>Ga0315548_1001180_pt1 | contig 22615 bp, 20 predicted proteins | sample SalMarSW160110MG_2_FD_202540 | JGI IMG/M metagenome (GOLD analysis project Ga0315548, IMG submission 202540) | Salt marsh sediment microbial communities from the Plum Island Ecosystem LTER, Massachusetts, United States - Salt Marsh Sediment SW1601-110 ...
TGACGGAACTCTTCGAACCCCACGGGACCGTGGAATCTGCAAAGGTCATCACGGACCGATACACCGATCGTTCGCGGGGTTTTGGCTTCGTCGAGATGAGCACTCAAGCCGAGGCCGAGGCCGCGATAGCAGCCCTCAACGGCACCGAGCTGGAGGGACGCAGTCTGACGGTGAACGTCAGCAAACCTCGGGAGGATCGCTCCCGCAGCGGCGGCGGCTCACGAAACCGCTGGTAATCCCAGAGCCGACACTGTTATAGATCAATAGGGGTCAGGTCGGTTTGGCCCCTTTTTTGTTTATCTCAAAAAAAGCATCCCGCTGCGGAAGGGGGTAAAACTCCGTCTCGCCGGGAACCATCCGGTAGCGACCGTCTCTCCAATCGGATTTGGCCTGCTCGATTCGCTCTTTTCTGGAGGAGACGAAATTCCACCACATATAGCGTTTGCCTAAAGGGGTTCCGCCGATCAAGGCGATGCGACTATCCTGCAGGGCAGTCAGACGAACATCGGCTCCCGGCTCGAACACGACCATGCTGCGTTCGCCGAGCTCGATGTCCCGCAGACCCAGGGCGCCGGAAACCAGATAGACCCCCCTCTGTTGTACCTCGGTGGGGAGGGAAAGAACGCAGCCCCGGGGCAAATCCGCCTCTGCGTACAGGGTCGGAGAAAATGTCTTCACCGGTGAACGCAGTCCAAAGGCCGAGCCGATCATAACCCTCAGGCCGGCGCCGGCGATTGTCCTGTGAGGCAGGTCCCCGTCCGGATAGTGATAGAAGGCTGGCTCGGTTTCCTCGACTTCCTCCGGCAGGGCAAACCAGAGCTGCAGTCCGTTCATCCGGTGCCCGGCATCCCGCAATTCGGGGCCGGTGCGCTCGGAGTGAACGATCCCGCGGCCCGCCACCATCAGGTTTACAGCACCGGGTGTGATGGTCTGAACACTCCCGATAGAATCCCGATGAACGATTTCCCCCTCGAACAGGTAGGTAACCGTAGCCAGGTTGATGTGGGGATGGGGAATGACATCCACACCCCTGCCCGGCGCAAAGGTCGCCGGTCCCATATGATCGAAAAACACCCACGGCCCCACAGCCTGTACCCCTGCGGCCGGCAGGCTGCGGCGTACGGTAAAGCCGCCCAGGTCCACCACCCTCGGTTGGATGATCCTCTCGATCGGCGGGGGAAAAGTGTGTGATGCCTTCATGTTCTCCTCCACCGAGCACTGTACCCGCTGTTGGATTTTCAAGCAAGACGCAACAGGGACGCCGCGCTCGAAAGCGCCGGGCTCGGCGGAAACTGTACAAGACCACGGAAGGGGGATAGAATTGGGCTGATGTCTTTCCTGGTCATCGAAGACATCAGTTTGCCAACCCTGGTTCTGATTATTTCAGGGGCCGCCCTCTGTCTGCTCAGCTACAGCCTGCGTCTGGCTGCCCACGTCATCAGCTACACCGGGGGCTCCACCGTTATCAACTTTCGGCTGATCCTCATCGTGACTTTTCTCGGCTACTTCGGCTGGGGCTTTTGGAGCGGCAACGATCCGGTCAAAATGAATATACCCTCCTCGGTATCCATTCCTGTCGGGGTGACTCTGACGGCTGTGGGATTGGGTTTGTTTCTGTACTCGGAGCTCGAGAAGCACGGGGTTGGGGATGCGGACGAACTGGCGAGTACGGGCATCTATTCGAAAATACGCCATCCGATGTACATCGGCCTGGTCCTGCTTCACCTCGGATGTCCCCTGATTTGGAAGAGTTTCATAGCCTGTCTTTCCACGATCCTCTGGGCGGGTATCATTTCCGTCTGGACTCATTTCGAAGAGAAGAACCTGGAACGACGCTTCGGACAGAGGTATATCGACTACAAGAAACAAACCTGGTTCTGAAGCGTTTCTAGTATCTGTCCTTGAACCTGTGGCGGATCTGCTTCTCCCACCGCCGCCCCTCTCGGCGGCGCAGCTTGTAGCGGTCCTGGCTTGTAAGAGCCTCGCTTCGCGACAGCTGTTCCAGCTCCCGCTTCTGTTTGAGATAGCTGCGCAACCGCGCCGGATCCAGCTTCCCCGCAGCTATCTGTTCCTGAACGGCGCAACCGGGTTCATCCCCATGGCCGCAATCGCCGAATCGGCACCGCTGGGCCAGAAGCTCGATCTCGGCAAAGGTGTCTCCGACACGCTCCTCCTGGGCCCAGAGCTGCAGTTCCCGCATGCCCGGATTGTCGATCACCATTCCTCTTCCGGGAATCGGGAACAGCTCGCGATGCGTGGTGGTATGGCGTCCCTTACCGTCACTGCGCAGATCCCGGGTTTCCTGCGCGTCACGACCCAGCAGACGGTTGATGAGGGTGGATTTCCCCACCCCGGACGAACCGACGAAGGCCACGGTTTTCCCCTGCTCGAAGTACGGGTCCAGCTGTTTCAACCCCTCACCGCTCAGGGCGTTTGTGCAGATCACCGGCAGATCAAAGGATACGGTCCTGAGGTCCAGCAGCTTGATCTCCAGATCCGGACAGAGGTCGACTTTATTCAGGACGATCACCGGCTCCGCCCCGCCCTGGTAGACCGCCGAGAGGTAGCGTTCGATTCGACGCAGGTTGAAATCCCTGTCGAGCCCCGAGACCAGAAAGACCGTGTCGACATTGGCGCAGATTAGCTGCTCCTCCACCTTTTCCCCCGCCGCTTTGCGGGAAAGCCACGTTCTTCGCGGCAGGGTGAAATGGATGATGACCGTACCGGGGTTATCGGCGTCCAGCGGATCGATCCGGATCCCCACCCAATCACCGGTTGTGGGGAAATCGGCGGGGAAGCGGGCCTGATAGTGAAGCCGTCCGCTGACCTGCGCCTGGTACTCTCCGCGTTCGCCGATCACCCTGTACAGCTGCCTCTGTGCATAGATCACCCGTGCCGGCAGGCAGGAATGATCCGCATCGAGCTCTTCGAATTGTTGTTTGAATCCGGCATCCCAGCCGAATTGCTGCAGATTCATGTTCTATACCTCCGTACTCCTTCACGAGAACGATGAGACCGGTCTCGAAAGCGGAATTACAGAGGATCGTCGTATGGGCTTTGATTCGCTTAGTGGAGAAACCGCCCCCTGCAGGATCCGCGATCGAGGTTTCTGAAAACGGCTGTGAGCACTATGTCCCTCATAAACACATTCCTCCTCGAAATCGTATTGCCCGCAGGATAGACCCGAGTTGGGGGTAATCCAAAATTACACGGGAGCGGCGGATACTGTCAAGTGCTTCTTGTGCAGGGCGGATTCTGGCTGTATCTCATCCTCTCGGGACTATTTCTGATTCTGGCTGTTGTCTATCTCTGCAACCTGAGCCTCAAGCGCTGAGCGGATCACAGGGGAACTGCAGCGCCCGCATCTGGAGCCCCTAGGAGCGGAAGGCCTCGATAAAGCCGTCGGCGTAGATCTGCTTGTTCATCACCAGCTCGGCCGTGAGCAGGGCATCGACCAGATCCTGGTCGGTCACATCGCAGATCACCGCATCCAGCCCGTTAGCCACCAGCATCACGGCAAAGGTGCGGTTTATCAATTTCTTTTTGGTCGTGCCGTTGGAGATGTTGGACAGCCCGCACACGATGTGGGGCGGAGGATCGCTGAACAGCTTGAACTGGTTGGCCGCCCCCAGGATCTCCCGGGCCTGCTCCTGCATGTACTTGAGGGGCATGACGATTGGATCGAGAAACAGCTGCTCCGGGTTGATTCCGAACTCCATGGCTTTGGCCAGAAGCTTTCCGGCATTCTCCACCCGCTTGTCCGCGCTCTTGGGACTCCCCTCCTCGTCCATCACCAGTCCGATGATCGAGGCGCCGGCTTGAGCCACGATGGGGAACATGACCTCCATCTTCTCATCAACGGCGGTGGTGGAGTTGATCAGGGGCGGTTTCTTGCACAGGGGCACCGCCTCTTTGAGCATCGAGGGCTTGTTGGTGTCGATGGAGATCGGCAGATCCGAGGCGGCCTGAACCTGCTCGATCATCCAGCACAGATCCTCCGGCTTGCTCGACACCGCTCCCAGGTTCACATCGAGATAGGTGGCGCCGGCTTTGGTCTGCTTGACCGCCCATTCTTTGAGCACGTCGGCGTCCTTGTTCGTAACCGCGGCTTTGACGTCCTTGAAACCCGTATTGATCCGTTCTCCGATGAAGATCATAACTCTTTCCTCCTATTACAAACTTTTGAGCCGGGAGCGCTGTCGCGCAGCTACAGCCCGGAAATCATCAGCTAAGCAAACTGCTCGATCGTGGCCTGAACGTTCTTGATCGCTTCCGGGTGGGCCATGATCAGGATGTCCGCTCCGGCCTGCAGGTACACCGAGGCGCAGGTGGCTTCCCACATCGGTCCGCGTTTGGCAAGCTTTCCCCAGCCGGGAAGCACGTCTTCATCCACCACCGCTTCCTTGATGCGCCAGACCTCCCCCCCGACATCGCAGAGCTGCGGGCAGGCCATGAGCTTGTCCCCCTTCAGACCGGCAATGCGGGCCCGCTCCAGGATCGTGTACACGTAGTCGAAACCGTAGCCCAGGGCCGCCGTGGTCTGAAACATCACCACATCCTTGAGGTCGAAGCCCGCATCCTGGAGCAGGATGTTGACCTGCTTGCCGATGTTGATGTCCACCGGCGCCTCTGCGATGATCTTGTGCTTGTCGGACTTGCAGATCGCCACCACGGTCCGGTAGTTGGTCTCCTTGGCGGAACCGAGCAGGCAGTTCTCGCCCTTGGCCGCCTGGGAACAGTCGGGAAGAACCAGGTTGTCCTTCTCGTCATCCCCGCAGCCCCAGAGAATGAGAGGCACGTCCACGGCCTTGAGCACCTCTTCGACTACCTTGGCACATGCCTCCGGGGAGGCGTCCTTGCCTGCAGGGGCGGCGCCGATCAGCTTGAGGTTGATCAAGTCGACCTTGTACTCCTGCACGCATTTCTGGGCCCATTCGGTCGGAGACTCGATCTCCTTGCCGATCGCCTGCTTCAACACATCAGGCCAGTCCGGGGGCGTGTCGGCCACGAAACCCGCAATCACGGGTTTGTGGGGAAGCTCCCCCTCGAAGGTGAGAAAGGGAAGGGTTGTCTGGCCCCCCACCGTCACCGTCTTGGCCCGCGTTCCCCCCTGGTCCTTGGTTGCACCGATAGTGACGGTGTTGATGGGGGCTGTCCACTTTTCAATTACCTCAGGAATTTGCATCTTCTCCTCCAACAGTCTCGATGATGGTCTGAATGGTCTTCATAATAGGGGAACCGTTGAGATTTTTCAAAGGTTCCCCCTGAAATATGGCTTCTTCGAGCTCGGGATCATAAGGGATGTCGATCAGATGGGGAATCCGAAACGTTTCCAGGCGCCGTTTGAACACCTCCATCCTGGCATCGGGAATCATATTGGTAATTATGTACTTCCGGCGGATCCGGGCTTCCAGATCTTCGGTTATGGCCTGGATCTTCTCCGCCGAGTGAAGGGACAGGGGATTGTCACTGACCACGACCAAAAGGGCGTCGACATTTCGGGTCGTACGGCGGCTCAGGTGCTCCAGTCCCGCTTCATTGTCCATCACGACCCATTTGTAGGACGGAGTCAGATCGTCCGAGAATTTTCGGATCATGTTGTTGAGAGCGCAGTAACAGCCCGAACCCTCCCCCCGTCCCATGGTAATCAGGTCGAAGCCGGCGGCCTCCGCGATGATCTGGTGCAGCCCCGCCTCCACGTAGCTGGCCTTGGTCATTCCGGCGGGCAGCCGCTTCATGGCATCGAGCACCTCCTCCCGCAGATCCCCGATGGACTGCTCCGGCTCGATCCCCAGGAGATCCCCCAGATTGCTGTCCGGATCCGCATCGATGGCCAGCACCGGACCCTTGTTCTTCAGAACCAACTGGGTGATCAGCAAGGCGGCGATCGTGGTTTTTCCGGTTCCCCCTTTTCCGGCCACGGCTATGCTTTTAGGCACGGGTTCTGCTCCCGTGAAACAGCTCGATATCCGTGTGGGGTAAAAACATCGCTTTTTGGAACTCCTCCACGTAGTCGTTGGCGCCCATCAGATCGTAGTAGGTGGTGTCCTCCCGGATCTTTTCGATCTTGTACAGCGCCTCCTTGTAAAAAGCCACCATTTTTGCACCTTTGATCGACGTGTTGCCCACAAACTCGAACCTGCTTCTCTCGATGTCGGGGATCAGTCCGATCGCGATGGAGTGCTCGATGTTTATGTAGGAACCGAAGGCGCCGGCGATGCAGAAGCGTTGGATATCGTCGAAGGTGAGGTCCAGGCGACGCAGCAGGATCTTCATGGCTGCGAAGATCGCCGCCTTGGCGGTAATTACGTTCTCGATGTCGGACTCACTGATGAAAACCGGATGCCCGGTGCCGGTCTCCCTGCCGTCGGCGATGATGTAGCGCTTCAACCCCTCCACGGTTTCCACCCGCGGTTTTTCCTCCTCCACGAAGACACCGGAGCGGTTGATGTAGCCGAGCTCCAGCAGCACGGCTACCGCATCGATGATCCCGGATCCACAGATGCCCTTGGGCCGCTTGTTGTCGATGGTCTGGTATTTGATCGCGCTCTTTTCCAGGTACAGTTTTTCCACGGCTCCAGCCTCGGCCCGCATGCCGCAGTCCACGCTGGCTCCCTCCAGGGCCGGCCCTGCAGAGGCGGAGGCGGAGACCAGCCATTCCCGGTTTCCGATAACGACCTCCCCGTTGGTACCCACATCCAGCAGCAGACTGAGCTCCTCCCCCTCGTTCATCCGGGTGGAGAGGATTCCGGCGGTGATATCGCTGCCGACCCAGGCGCTGACCGCCGGCAGGCTGTACAGCAAACCGCGGGGGTTGATATTCAGCCCGACTTCCACGGCTCGTAGCGGCGGAGGAGACACCGTAGCGGCCACGTAGGGATTCCGGCGGATGTTCCTCGTGCACAAACCCAGGAGGAAGTGACCCATGGCCGTATTTCCCGAGCAGACCACGGCGCTGATGTCCTTTAGCCTGATGGTGTTGGAATCGGCCATCTGGTCGATCAAGCCGTTGATGTCCTCCACCAGGAGCCGCTGCAGCTCCTCCACTCCCTTCTGCTCGGCGGTGATCATCCGCCGGGTTACCTCCCGCCCGTAGATCCCCTGGGAGTTGAAGCAGGCCCGGGCGTCCACGGTTTCCATGGTATTGGTATTCAACAGGTGAGCCACGATCGTCGTGGTTCCCATATCGACCACGACCATGTAGTTGTGCTCGGTTGTGTCGCCGCCCTCTATGTTCATCACCTCGGCGATGTCCCGCCGAAGTCCCACGGTAGCGGTGATTTTGTAGTCGTTCTGACGGAGCATCTCGGGAAGGTTCTTGATGATCTTCAAACCCATCTGCATCGAGCGGTACTTGAGGATTCTGCGAATTTCATCGTCCACCCGCTGGTGATCCGCCATGTTGTTGGCCAGATCCGGCTTCTTGAGCTCCATATAGACCTTGGTAACCAGAGGGGCGGGTACCAGATCCTTCTCATACTCCCAGCCTTCACTGAGATCGCGGAACCTGGTCGCGTCCTTGGCGGCTACCAGCTTCTCCTTGGCCCAGGTCTCCTCCGGAATCTCCACCACCAGGTTATCCTCGACCGGGGTTTGACAGGCCAGCACGAAGCCGCGGCGGATTTCATCCCGGGTCAGTTTGGCCGAGACCCTGCCGGTGACCTTGCCCTTTGAGATGATCATCTTGCAGCGGCCGCAGATCCCGTCGCCGCCGCAGAGGTTGTTGATCGTGATTCCGGCGCGCAGGGCTGCTTCAAGCAGACTGGTATCCGCCTCGACTCGTACCGATTTGTTCTGAGGAATGAAGGTAACGGAGTAGGTGGACATACTTTGACTGATTCCCGTTCTCTAAAATTTTATTCGGGCTCCGACTGCCGAATCCGCGGCGTTTTTTCTTGCCCCACTAGAAGTTGGGCCACTTCTGCAAGAAGGCCGGTATCTCCCTGGCGGACTCCGGTCCGATGATCACCTCTTCCCACTCCGAGGTGTCTTCGATCTCGGCCCTGAAGATTGGAAGCAGACCCGGAATTATCAGCTTTCGGTGTTTGACCTTGTCGGACACCTTCTGCGCCGCAATGGTTTTCACCACAGCTTCCGCCGAGATCTTGTCCCCGGCGTAGGCATTCAATACGCCGAGACCTTCGGTGTCGACCACGCAGATATAGGCCGGTACCTTGCTTCGTTCCACCTCTCCGGCCACGCTGAAGTAGGTAAGGGAGAAGTTCGTGGTGAACATCACCGGGGAGTTCTCGCCGGGACCACCGATTTCGTACAACTTGGCCTCCACCGTGTTGGGCACCTGGGGATCGGTATATACATCCTGGACCGTGACCATGATCGGCAGCAGCTCCCACGGTTCTATTCCGTTGACAATGACGATCCCCGCATACTTGGCGGCAAACACCCCGCCCAGGATTCCCTCCATATCGGGAGAGCTCGCCTGCATTTCGATCATCGAAGGGTAGCCCAGGGGCCGAAATTGCTTTTTCAATGCCGCCCTGCGGGCAATGTTCATATCTCTGATCGTCTGGCCGCCGTTGCTGGAGAAGCTCAACACCAGATCCTCCGCTCCTTTGTCTTTGGCCTTGCCGGTGAGATCGGCCAGCTCCTCGAGGTTCTTTCCCCCGACGGCCAGAGGCAGCTTGGCGGCTCCCGCGATCTCCGCCAGGGCCTCGACATTCGAGGCGTCAGCCTTGTAGATCATAGGTTTTTGATCTTTGATCGCTTCCGCCGCAGCCTTGAGCGCGTCGGCTTTGCCGCCCACCAGGATCAGGGGAATCTCGCTCTTCGCCGCAGCCAGCTTGGCCCGTCCGGCGGGATCGGCCGTTTCCACCTCCACGGCACAGAGGGCAACCCTCAAGGTCGCGCCGACGCGGGGGAATCTGCTCTTATTGGCCCGCTCTATCATGGCCCCCGCATCTTCGTCGGAAAGCGTTGCGGGAATGCGGATCGCGATGCCGGTGGGGCGATGAAACTTCTCTTCATGGCGGAACATCACGGTTTCCTGTCCGATTTCGAAGATCTTTCCCTCCGGCCCGATCTTGATCAGACGAATGGGAGGTGCGGAGGCGTCGGAGAGAGTCTCCTTGCCCTCTTCGGAAATGTGAGGGCAATCGGTCAACGCCCGCTGCTTGGCCGCTACTTGCATGGCGAAGGCCATGCAGGTCGGCAGACCGCAGTCCTTGCAGTTGGTTTTGGGCAAGCTCTTGTAGATCTGCATGCCTGTTAGTGCCATAAACTTCTCCTTCTGCTGTTATTCTCTCTGCTGTTATTCTCTGTCTCGCTTTGGCCGGGAGAGGCACCGAGCTTAAAACAACGATTCCATCTCCAGGGCCGGATGTGACACCTTGGTGAGGTACTCCACCAGCTGATCCGGCATCTCCGCGTCCTCCTCCGTGGCGATCTTGTCCCACAGATCGGTCAGACTCTCCTTCTCCAGCTGGGGTTTCATTCGCTCGGCGACCTCGTCCTTCAGCTGCTTGGTCATCCACACGATGCGCTTGTGCCCGCCCTCACCGGAGATGAACTTCGGGCTGGAGATGTACAGCTTGCCGATTCCGGTGAAACCAGGGATCTGCTGCCCCCCCCCGACCTGGCCGGCCAGGGAGGAGAAGGTCATTCCGATCGGGGTCATTCCCGTGAAATCCCGGTCCACGATCATGATCCCGTTGGCCTCGGGCACCACCGCGGCGATGCACTCGAAACAGCCGCAGGAGGTCATAGGTTCCTCCATTATGGCGTAGGCGTTGAACTTCTTCAAGTTTCCGTTTGACTTGACATCGATGTAGGCGTTGATGTTCGTCCACTGACCCTTCACAGGGTCGATTACCGTCCCCTTCTTGACCGGCTCGTTGGGCCCGTGCGCGTCGATCTGATGGGAAGCCTTGCAGTCCAGCCAGGTGTAGGCCCCGCACAGACCCAGGCGCTGAGGGGTGACGATGCACACGTGGTTGGGAGCGTAGGACTGGCAGAGGGTGCAGGAGTAGTACTCCTCCACATCCTCATCGGTCATGGAGCCGACCTTGTCATCGCGGTTGCTGTACACCTCTTTGGCCTCTTCGACCAGCTCGGCCACCTTGGCCTTGTCCGTGTAGATCCTGACCTGGACCCGGTCCACGATCTTGGTGAAATCCTCGTGCATCTTGGCGACCAGGATCTCCCCTAGATCCTTGATCTTGAAGCCCTTCCCCGCCGCTTCCTTGGAGATCCGCACCCAGACTATCGAGCGCTGTCCCATGTGGAAGATCCCGTGGGCGCAGGAGATGAACTCGTGGATGCGGCGCTCCAGAACGCTCTCGAAGTCCTCCTGGAACTCCCGGCCGGCCACTTCTACTGTGATCCCAAGAGGATAGGCCTCTCCCTCCTTCATCTGGTCGATCTCCGGACCGATCACCTCGATCTTGCCGTCCTCCACCTGGTCCATCGGTCTCATGCGCAGCAGCTCGAAGGCGTCGGTGTACTTTCCGCCGAACTGCACGTGCATGTCCTCCTTACGCACCCGCTCTCCTTCGAAACCGGCACCGTAGGGCACGGGAATGGGGATCTCCTCGATCTTGATGGTCAGTCCGCGCAGTTCGATAGCCCGGCTGATGATCTCATCCAGCTTGATGCCGGAGATGACGTGCTCGTAGGTGCAGATCCCCGTCGGATGGATCTCCGGGATGGAGACGTCTGAAATAACGGGAAAGCCGAAGTTGATCGCCCCGGCCGCGGTGGCGTACTTCTCGTCGGTGATCAGCTGACCGTCGTCCAATCCCTTGGCCTTGCTGTCCGCCCCTAAAGCCATGACGAAAGCGTGGACCCGCTCCTTGTTGTACAGGAGGATCTCCCGGGCGGCTTTCATGTCCCCGGCTTCCACCCCCCCGAAGGTCATGGCCGAGCGGGCGGCGAAGTTCAGGGCGTGGATGGCCGCGGTGATCTCCTTGCCGTAGGGAACGGTGAAGGTGTCCCAGCTCATCTCCACCCCCTCCTCGTGGAGCTGTTCGGCGATGGCTTTGCCGTTGGTATGTCCGGCCATGAACACGAGGATGTTCCGGGCCTGGAAACCCTGGATCAGCTCCACGGCCTCGCTGTTCTTCTTTGTGCAGCCGGCGATGGCCACGAAGCCGGGCATCCGTCCATCGACAAGCTTGATGCCCTGCTGGCGCAGGATGTTGTCGCCGGTGAATCCCAGCCAGATGCCTTCAGCGGGGCTCCCGTTCACGTACCTGAGGCTCTCGATAATCTCCTCGGCGATCAGGGTGGCGACGCCGGAATCGAGGGTTTCCCCGAGGTAGGGAAGCCACAGATCATGGTCGGGAATGCGCCCCAGGAGTTTCTTGGCCTCCTGGAGGCTCTCCTCCAGATCCCCGATCTTCTGCACCTTCTGCCCCAGGAACAGGAGCATGATCGGCAGATAGTAGGCCGTGTTGGGATAGGCAACCTGTGAATCCTTCCCTTTGGATTTGATCATTTTTTGGAGGTCTTCCTCCGCCCGGGTGACCATGGCATGGGCCCCGCGGATTGCTGCAGTGGCGATGATCTTGGACATCTCTTCAAGACTCCTTTCTGGATCTAATTATTAACTTCGTTAACCTGTATTTTTTCGAGAGGGATCACGCTGTCCTCCCCTGCTCCGAACCCGAGTGCTTTGGCCGCGTGTTTTCTGCGGCACTCGGGACAGAGCCGGGCCAGGTGCCGGAACTCCTCCCAATCTATCTTGAGCCGGTCATTCATGGCCTGGGCCACTGGAACACTCACCATGCGGATCCCGCACTCCTCGCAGACCAGCAACTTGGAGCGGCTCTTGAACGGAGAGATCTCCGCCTCTCCTGTATCCGTGTGGATGCGTACCTGGATCGTGCCCACCGGGCAGATCGCGGCACAGGCCCCGCAGGCGATGCAGGTCTCCGAGGCCTGGCGAAACGGTGCGGCCACCGCCCGTTCCACGCCCCGGCCGGCGAAGCCGATGGCCGAAGCCCCGATCACCTCCTCGCAAACCGACACGCACAAACCGCAGAGGATGCAGTTGCGCTGGCTTTCGGTGACCGTGGGATATGGGGTGCCTCGTACACCCATTCGGGCAGCCAGCTCCTGCAGCTCCCCGGAGTCGGGAGCGCGGGCCAGAAGCAGCTGCATCACCCCTTTGCGGACCTGGGCGGCCCGCTCGCTGGAAACGCTCACGGTGATATCCCGCCGCACCGGGTAGTTGCAGGCCGTCACCAGCCTGCCCGGAGCCCCGTCATTCCCGAGGATCTCCACCATGCAGATCCGGCAGACTCCCAGGCTGGGAACAGTGGGATGATAGCAGAGGGTCGGTATCCATACATGGGCCTTCCGGGCGGCCTGCAGGATCGTGGACTCGTGAGGCACTGTTACGGTTTTTCCTTCTATCGTTACTGTAGGCACTCGCTGTAGCCTCCTTACACCTTCATCACCGCGCCAAAGGGGCACTTTTCGAAACAGGTGTTGCACTTGGTGCAGATCGCCTGATCGATCACGTGGGGAGCTTTGCGCTCGCCGCTGATCGCCTCTACGGGACAGTTCTTGCGGCAGATTCCGCAGCCCGTGCAGCTTTCCGGATCGATCTGGTAGATGAACAGCCCCTTGCATTCCCTGGCCGGACAATGCTTGTTTAGGATGTGCTCCTCGTACTCCCCGCGGAAATACCTGAGGGTGGACAGTATCGGATTGGCCGCGGTCTTGCCCAGAGCACAGAGCGACCCTTCGCTCAGCAGCTCGGCCAGGACATGCAGGCTGTCCAGGTCTTCCAGCTCTCCCTCCCCCTTGCTGATCCGATCGAGGATGGCCAGCATCTGGGCGATCCCCTCCCGGCAGGGAGTGCACTTGCCGCAGGATTCGCTTTTCAGGAATCCGAGGAAGTACTTGGCCACATTCACCATGCAGGTGTCCTCGTCCATGACGATCATACCGCCGGAGCCCATCATCGAACCCAGCCGGGTGAGCTCATCGAAATCCACCGGGGCGTCCAGCTGCTCAGCCGGGATGCAGCCCCCCGAAGGTCCTCCGGTCTGGACCGCCTTGAAGGCCTTGCCGTTCTGCACCCCGCCGCCGATATCCTCGATGATGCGGCGCAGGGTGATCCCCATGGGGACCTCCACCAGCCCGGTGTTGGTGATCTTGCCGACCAGGCTGAACACCTTGGTCCCCTTCGAGCCCTCGGTGCCGATGGCGGCGAACTCACCGGAGCCCATGCCGATGATGGACGGTACATTGGCCCAGGTTTCCACGTTGTTAAGCACGGTGGGCCGGCCGTTCAAACCGCTCTCCACCGTATGGATATACTTGGCCCGGGGCTCTCCGGTTCGTCCTTCCAGGGAGGCCATCAGCGCGGTCGACTCGCCGCAGACGAAGGCTCCTCCCCCGCGGTTGATGCGGATATCGAAGGAAAAACCGCTGCCCAGGATGTCTTCCCCCAGAAAACCGAACTTCCGGGCCTGATCAATGGCCAGCTTCAGATGCTCCACGGCCAGAGGGTACTCGTTTCGCACGTAGATGTAGCCCCGGGAGGCCCCGACCGCGTACGCCCCGATGATCATGCCTTCGAGCACACCATGGGGATTTCCCTCCATCACGGAACGATCCATGAAGGCGCCGGGATCCCCTTCATCCCCGTTGCAGATCAGGTAGCGGATCCCATCGGGGCTTTCAGCCCGGCGGCAGCTGCGCCACTTGCGGGCCGTGGGAAACCCTCCTCCGCCGCGGCCGCGCAGTCCCGCCTTCTCCACCTGGTCGATGATACTTTCAGGCTCCATCGAGCCGAGAGCCCGGCCCAGGGAGGAATACCCGCCCACGGCGATGTAGTCGTCGATGCTGGTGGGATCGATATGCCCGTTGTGCTTGAGAACGATCCGTTTCTGTACGTTGTAGAAGGGGATTTCCGCCGGGGTTTTCACCTTCTCCTTGGTCTTGGGATCCTCGTAGAGCAGCCGCTCCACGACCCTCCCCCCCAGGACCGTTTCCCGAAAGATCTCCGCCACATCCGGCTCCTCCACACTGTGGTAGAGGATTTCCCCCGGATCGATCACCACGATGGGTCCCAGCTCGCACAGACCGTGGCAGCCCACGTGCTTGGACTCGATCACGACATTGCCGCCGTTGCCGCTTCCCGCCTGTGCGGAGGCCGCAGCGGCTTCGCAAAACAGCTCGTACAAACGGCGGGAGCCCTTGGCAGCACATCCCGTTCCGATACAGACACGCACGATCCGGCTGTTTTTCTTGGTCTTCTTTACGAGCTTGTCACGGTAAGCCTCGAGCTCCTTGGGGCTATGGATGATCTTCCGGACTGCTGCTGTTGCCGTGGCCACTTAGCTCCCCTCTCCTCTGCTCTCCGTCGCCGGAGCAGCGGCGGGCCCGGTCTCTTCCGGAGACAGACTTTCGAGAATTTTCAGCGCCGATTCCGGAGTGACTCCGTCGTAGTACTTGCCGTCTACGATCATCACCGGAGCCAAGGCGCAGGCGCCCACACAGTTCACCGCCTGAAGGGTGAACAAGCGGTCGGAGGTGGTACCGCCCGGCTCGATCCCGTACTCATCGCAGATCGCCTCGGATATCCGGGGAGAACCTTTCAGATAACAAACCGTACCCATGCACAGGGTCACTTCGTGAGCACCCTTGGGGGAGAGCCTGAAGGAGGAGTAGAACATCGCCACCCCGTACACCCGGGTCAACGGAATCTCCAATTCGGCGGCTATTTCCCGCAGCTGCTCCGCGGGAAGATAGCCGTACTCGGCCTGCAGATCCTGCATCATGGGGATCAACATGCCCGAATCACCCTCATAGCGTTTGATGATCTGTGCAACAAGCTCTTTGTCCATGTTTCAATCCAATCTAAATCACCTCTAAGGTGACTTCTTTGCCTCTGCCGCGCAGCTCCGCAGCGATCTCCCGGACCACGGTCGCTCGAATGCCGAGCTGATGGGGCAGGTCCGGATTCTGATGGGCGGGGTTCACCGCCTGCCCCACGATGAAGTGGGTGTGATCCACGTCCAGCAGGACCCGCAGCAGACAGGCCGCTCCGTCGTTTCGGTACTGCACTGTCCTTCGATCCGCCCCCTCCCTCAACCTGTCCCTGACCTGCGTGAGAGTCAGGATTCCCTCCGTGACCAGATCCACGCCTTCCAGCCGGGCGATCGGCGGCACATCGGCGGTGATCGTGCTCAGGTCCACTTCCAGGGGTTGTCCCAGGTGTTTGGACACGATTTTCGCCGTAGTCCCTCCGCACACCACCAGCCGGCCGGTTCTGCTGACGAAACGGTGGATCAGCTCCCCGTCGCCGTCCCGGCTTGCCGGCGGACCGGTGAAAACCGTGGCCACCTGCTTGTGCCGCACCTTGATGACCACGATGCTGACATCATCACCGGGTTTTCCGAGGTACAGCTCTCTGACCGCCTCGGCGACCTTGTCGGCCACCTCCTCGGCACTCAAGCCCCGATGGGCGTGCTTCTCGAGAAAACCGGCGGCCAGCTCCCAACCCCAGCCGAGAGGATAGGCACCCCCGATTCCGGCGTTCAGAACACCGTCGGAGACGAACACCACCCAATCACCTTCCTGAAGGTTCAGGACAGTTTCATGGATCGTTTTTCCGTCTATCGTCCGCTCGTCATAGGAAACCGGCAGAATCTTGCGCTGCCTCAGCACTATTGCGGGGGGGGAGTCGAACTCCACCACCCTTGCATACCCTCCGCTGAAAAATTGGGCGATGGCGAAGGTGCTGTAGGCTACCTTACGGATAGCACATACCGGCAGGGTTTCGCTCAAGGTCTGCACAACCTCCCCCAGGGGCAGGTTGTCTTCCAACATGCGAATGGCGATCTGGGTGGTCAGGGTCGCCAGGATATTTGCTTTGACCCCGCTTCCCAGTCCGTCCGACAGAGCCAGGGTAACCCAATCCGGCTGGCGAGAGATGGCAATGTTGTCACCGCACAGCTCTTCGCCGTATTTGTGAACCTGCCGCGTACCCCACTCGTAAAACAGCCTCATCCTTTATCTTCTTCAAAGAGCGACATCAGCTTCACCAGAAGGATCTTGGTTTCCGCCGTGGTCTCCCCCAGAAGGCGGGCGATCTCCTGGGCGGTCTTCATCTGCCGGGAGATCACCTCCTGAGCCCGCTCCAGGGTTTGGGCGCGAAGGTTCCGCAGGTGTTTCTTTGCAGCCTCCTCCTCCGAGATATCGATGAAGATCCCGCAGTACAGATCCTCCCCCTCGAGGGGGAACAGTCCCACCCTGAAGCTCACCTCATGGTCGGGAACATTCTCCTTGACCATGAGGTTGCCGCCGGCTGCAATCGCCCGCTCGAAGCAGTCGCAGTGCACGAACTCAGCGGCCGGCTCCCCCAACAGCTTCTCATCCCCGCAGTGGAACATGGTGCGGAAGGCGGGGTTGACGTAGTGGATGCGGGTCTCCTTGTCCACCAGCAGCACCCCATTGGGGGTGTGCTCGAGGATTGCGGCGATATACGGTGATGTCTGCCGCCCATCTGGCGGATCCGTCTTGGCCACCGGCTCCTTCCTGCCTATTGATCTTGCTGGCCGCTCTCTGTTTTGGCCGAGTGCGCAGATCCGCTCGTAGAATCCGTCGACCCGGTCAGCGGCTTCAGAACCTTCTCGGTAAATGTACGGATCGCCTCCTCGACATTCTTGCTGGTAACGGGCTCCTCATCTATCTGCCAGTTCAGCCCCTCGCCGCAGCGTTCCATACAGAACGAACCTTCCAGCTCGATTTCATTCTCCAGACCGTGTTCCTTGAGCAGCTCATTGAAACGCACGATGATCTGGCGCGATCCTTTGATATGACAGGAGCTGCCCACGCACACGGTTACGGTTACCATATACCGCCTACATCTCCCTGGCCGTTTCGGCCTCTCCGGCATCGCTTGCTGCGGCCATTTTTTGGGCCACCAGCTGGCGTTTCGCCTGAGCTGTTTTTTTATCTTCCTCGAAGACCAAAGCGTGAGTCGGACAGGAGGATACGCAGGCCGGCTCCATCCCCTTGGCCAGTCTCTCGATGCACAGGTCGCACTTCAGCACACCCTTGCCCTCGGAGCTCATGGTGATGACTCCGAACGGACAGGCCTGCACGCACATGCCGCAGCCGATGCAGCGTTCTTTGTCGAACAGCACGGGCTTGCCGGGGGCTTTTCGATGCACCGCCCCGGTGGGGCAGGCCAGAACGCAGGCAGGCTCGTCGCAGTGCTGGCAGTTCAGGGGTATGGAGCGGGGTCCGTAGGACTCCACGTGAATTCGATACCCCGGTTTCTCGCCCGACACCATCATGGTCTCGATATCCTTGCTCGACGAATGGGCGATGGCACAGGCCAGCTCGCAGGTGTGACAGCCCATGCACCGTTCGATTCTTACAGTGATTCTCTTCTCCATATCTGCCTCACACCGCCTGCTTCAGGGCCTGTTCGTAGATCATCGGCTTCAGCTTCAAGGCCCGTCTCTTCTTGTCGATGTGTTGAATCATCTTGTGGGCGGCCTCTATCGGGTCCAGCTCGAAATCCCATTTGCCGCCGACCTCCTGCTCGATCTCCTCCGTGAGGTACTTGTAGAGGTTTCTGCTGCCCGTCATGGGCAGAGGATGGCCGATCATCGTGTATACTCCGGAGGCTACAAAATACATGCCGATGGATACTGCTTTCTCGCTCATCCACTCCGGCGCCGCCCCGGCTACGGGCAGATCGGAGATGTCCTCTCCCAGACCCCCTTCGGCCACGACGTTGGCCAGGACCCGCAGGATCCGGCTGTTGTCCACGCAGGAGCCGAGGTGAAGAACCGGGGGGATGCCCACCGCCCGGCAGACCTCCTGCAGGCCCTGGCCGGCGAGCTTGAAGGCCGCCTCCGGCTGGAGCAGACCGTGCTTGGCGCAGGAGATGGCGTTGCAGCCGGTGGTAACCACCAGGACGTCGTTCTTGATCAGCTCCTTGACCATCTTGATGTGCCCTTCCTCGTAGTCCACGTTGGGGTTGGAGCAGCCGATCACCCCCGCCGCGCCCCTGATCCGGCCGGCGATCACCGCGTCGTTCAACGGGCGATAGGTGGAGCGGTAGGTGCCGCCGAGAAACTGAAACACGCTCTCCGTGGTAAAACCGGCGATGATCCCCTCGGTGAACCGGGGAATATCCATCTTCTGACCGTCCCGGTTGGGGTAATTATCGATGGCCGCCTCGATGATTTGGGTGGCGATCTCTACGGCTCTCTCCTCCTCGAATTCGACATGCTGGAACCCCGGAATCTTTGCCTTCGGGGAGGTAGTGATCAGCTTCGTGTGGAAGTGCTTGGCCGTCTGGGCCACCCCCGGCATCAGACACTGGACGTCCACGACCATCAGGTCCACGGTGCCGGTCATCACCGCCAGCTCCTGCTGCATGAAGCTGCCGGCCAGGGGGATCCCGTGGCGCATCAGGATCTCGTTGGCGGTGCAGCAGACCCCGGCCAGATTGATTCCGCTGGCCCCCTTTTCCTTGGCCTTGTTCACCAGCTCCTCTTTCTGGCTGACCACGGCGATGATGTCCGAAAGCGTGGGTTCGTGCCCGTGAACTACCAGATTGACCGCGTCTTTCTTCAGAACGCCGAGATTCGCGGTCGATCTCTGGATCCTGGGAGAATCGAAGATTACGTCGGAAAGCTCCGTACCTATCATCGACCCTCCCCAGCCGTCGCCCAGAGAAGCCCTCATGCTCTGCTTCATCAGGTTCTTGTAATCCGCATCCACGCCGATGTGGGTGCGGTGCATGATCTCGACGATCTCCCGGTCGATGGCTCGGGGCATGATGCCCTGCTCCTTCCAGAGCTTCACCCGCGCGGGGGGCGCGGTGGTTGCCATGCGCAGGGTGCCCTCCATCTGCCCGAACTCGTTCAGGGTGGCCTCGGCAACCTCCTTGGTGATCTCCTTGAGCTCCTTGCCCTGTGTCTCTATCCCGTAAACCTCGGCAATCGCCTTCAGCTTCCGCGCGTCCTTGACCTTGTAGTCGCTGTTCGGTTCTTTGGAGATCAGCAGCAGGGTGTGGGCGATATCCCGCCCGTGATCGGAGTGAGCCGCCGCTCCACCGGCGACCATTCGCGCGATGTTTCGCGCGGCTATCGTATCCGCATCAGCCCCGCAGATACCCAGCTTCGGCCCGTCACCGAAAGGATCGATTCGGCAGGGACCCATACTGCAGTTCCGGCAACAGAGGCCGAGAGTGCCGAAACCGCACTGGGGCTGCATCGCTTCATAGCGGTCCCAGACATTGGGGATCTGCTCTTCCTGAGCCCGCTTGAACAGATGCTGCGTGGCTTTGTCTGCGTACTTCAGTTCTTTGGCCATCGAGTACCTCCAAAAATTATGTTTAAAAGAACTTGTTTTGCGTTTTCGCCAGAGGATTCAAAGAGGAGATGAACGTGGTGCCGGCCCCTGCGGGGCTTATGATTTCGACCCCTGCCCGCCATCTTGATGCCTGATGCTCGGAGAAGGGTCAAACTGGATAGGATGATGATGTTTGTATTCGGTGCGTGACCCTTCGGAAGTTGTATACAGTGGGGATATATGTCCAGAGTCTGCTGAATTGCAGCGAATCACTCTCCGTACCTCTATAAACACGACAATATTGGTTGCATTATAGACCAGAACACTTAGAGAATCAATAGACTTTTAGAGTATTTTATTTATTACCAAAAAAAGCACAAAATTACCAAAGTGTGACGGCAACGCCTCAATTCAAGCGGTCCACCAGCTCCCGGACCGGGGCGAGGGTCTGGGCATCCACCTGCTCCAAAGAAATCTCCCCGGTGCTGATCTGCCGGATCTGCTCGGAAAGCGGCAGAAAGCCGAGGATCTCCAATCCTTCACACGCCTTGCGGATCAGCTGCTCGTCGGAGGGGTTGCGTACCTTGTTGCCCACGACCCTGACTTGCTTGATGCCGATATCGGCGGCCAGTCTCTTGATACGATGAGCCGTTTCAGCACTGGTGCGATTGGGCTCCACCACTACTAGCATATAATCCACTCCCAGAGCGGTTCCGCGCCCCAGGTGCTCGATTCCCGCTTCCATGTCCAGGATGACCCACTCCTGGCGGGCGATCATCATATGACCCAGCAGGCTCTTGAGGAAGGCGTTTTCAGGGCAGGCGCACCCTCCCCCGCCCCGCTGCACGGTACCCATGACCAGGAGCTTGACGCCGTTCTGGTCGACCCAGTACTTTTCCGGGATGTCGTCGACCTTCGGATTCATCGTGAAAAACGGAGCCGGCTGTCCCACTTCGGTTCCGGTGCGTTCGGCGATCAACTCCTTCATCTCGATGATCGGCGTGATCTGCCGCTCCGCAGGAATGTCGAACAGCGTGGCCAGGTTCATGTCCGGATCGGCGTCGATCACCACCACCTTGTTGCTCTGATCCCGAATGACCCGGGCGATCATCGCCGCCAGGGTGCTCTTTCCGACGCCCCCCTTACCGCTGAGTGCTATTTTCATCGCTTGCCCTCTTCATGGTGCCGAGTATATTGCGGATTCTCTGAGAGTGTCAAATATCCGCCTTCGATCCTGTGCTCGCCGCTGTAGATATTCATTCTCTGGCCCCGGGCAAATCCGATCAGGGTGATACCCCGTTCCCGCGCCAGGGTTACACATCGATCCGTGGGCGCGCTGCGGGACACGACGATCGGAACACCGCAGGCTGCAGCCTTGTGGAGGATTTCCGAAGACAGCCGCCCGCTTGAAAGCAGGAGCTTGTCGTCGAAGTCGACACCCTGAAGCAGGTAGGCGCCGATCACCTTGTCCACGGCATTGTGGCGTCCTATGTCTTCACGAAAGACGAGGAGTCCTCCCCGGTCCGCCAGAGCCGCGGCATGCACCCCTCCTGTCTGGCGGTGCAGCTCGGAACGCCCCCGGAACTCGTCCATCAGGGCGCTGATGTAGGTCGAACCGACCCGTATCCCGGGATCGGCCGGATTCGCAGGAGGCGGGGTAGTTGCCGGAGCCGCAGCGGTTACGGGAGCCCCGAAATCTTCCTCATCCTGCCGGCCGATTTCCTCTTCAACGGGCAGCACCGACCCGCAGGCCGAGCCGATCACACCGCTCAGCCGAAAATCCGCCGGATCGATACCCGGAGCCAGTTGGATGAACGCGCTTCCCGTGGCCCGATTGACCACGATCCGCCGAATCTCATCGGCGGTCTGAATGAAGCCATTGGTGTAGAAAAAACCGCGGACGAGATCCTCCAGATCTCCGGGAGAGCACATCAGCTCAGCGATGCGCCGGTGCTCGGCCATCAGGCGCAGTGAGATCTCTTCGGTGATGCGGTCCTCCAGAACCTCGCTTTTATCCCCCTGGATGCGGATGATCTTCAGGCTGCGCACCCTGCTTATCTCCCCGATGCGTCGAGGTGGACGCTGAGATCCTTCGGCGTGTTGAGATTGAAGAAGGCACTGCGGGTCCGGGGCGTATCCTCCAGGTCCCAGAAACAGGTTCGCGCCCGGGCCAGAAGCACGCGAATCGAGTATCCCCCGGCGCCGCTGCAAATCTCCCGCACCAGGGGCTCCAGTTCTTTCAGGTAGATCCCGTGAAGCGGTTCGATCAACTCACCGATGCGGGGAATCAGAATCTGGCAGCCGTGCGGGGAGGAGCTGCGGAACCGCTCTACCTGGGCTCGGATCAGATCCCGAGATAGCGAAGGCATATCGCAGGCCACGCAGAACGCCGCATCAGCCTTCGCGCTGACCAACCCGGCGTGCAGCCCTCCCAGCGGTCCCCGTCCTCTGTACCGATCAGAGGCGATCTCCACACCTTCCGGCAGGTCCCGATGGAGATCCGGCCGGTTGGTCACCAGGATCACCTGGGAAAACAGGTCCCGGAGAAGCTCCGAGATGCCGTGAATCAGAGGAGCACCTCCTACCGGAATTCGGCTCTTGTCCACGCCCCCCATGCGGGTGTTGCGCCCGCCGGCAAGGATCAGGCCCGCGATGGTGTCGAAAGTGCGCTTCTGTGCTATGGGGCTCATCGCCCATAATGTACCACCAACCGCTTCAAAAAGGCCAGTGTTTTCCCGCACCCGATCCGCACCCTTTCCGCACCCGCTTTTAATCGTGAATTTTATCACTATACCTTGACATTTTAGTCATGATTAGGCTAAAGTCTTCAGCGAAGTCGTGATCTACACCACTCGTTTTCGCCTCATATCTGCCTTTCTCGGAGTTTGCATCCTCGTCGGAGGGCTGTCGCTTCTGGTCGGTGTGCAGCTGTTGAACAAATCGGTGCTGAACGAAGCGACCAACCGTGTACGCCTGGATCTGAACGCCGCCCGAGAGATCTACAACAACGTCGAAACCCGCCTGCGCCTGGCCCTGCAGATCGCCGGGCAGGAACGAAGCTGCCTGGAGGCGGTGTCCCTCCAGGACGGCGAATACCTTCACGACCGGCTCAGGGCTCTGGCCCGGGAAATGAACCTGGACTTCGCCGGTGTGGTGGACGCGGGAGGACGGACCCTGGTCCGCCTCAGCCGCTCGGGGGATAACGACGGCGAGTCGGCACCCACGCTTCCCAGCAACTCCGCGGCCCTGCTGTGTTTGCAACAGCGAACCACGGTATCCGGTACGGTGATCCTGGACCAGCAGACCCTGACGGCCGAGGACCCCGAGC
>Ga0315548_1001181_pt1 | contig 22612 bp, 22 predicted proteins | sample SalMarSW160110MG_2_FD_202540 | JGI IMG/M metagenome (GOLD analysis project Ga0315548, IMG submission 202540) | Salt marsh sediment microbial communities from the Plum Island Ecosystem LTER, Massachusetts, United States - Salt Marsh Sediment SW1601-110 ...
TCCGTCCAGATTCTAGGGTCTACCGGCATGGGGTTTACAAATCCGGTTAAGGCTATCGTGCCCCCCAGCCGGACCATCTGAGCCGCTTGATTTAAGACTGCCCCCTCACGTACGCAGATAAGCACGGCATCGGGGCCGGCATCGGTGAGTTTTATGACCTCTGCCGTAACGTCAACCTCGGCAGCATTGAGCACAACGTCAGCGCCCATTTCCAGCGCTTTGTCCAGGCGTGATTTGACCAGGTCAACAAGAATAATCGGGGCCGCTCCGCTGGCCCTGGCACACAGCATGGCGCCCAGGCCAATTTTGCCGGCGCCAATGATGACCGCTGATTTCCCCGGTCCCAGGTCAGCGGCCGTAACCGAGCCTATGCCCGTCGCCAGTGGCTCAGCTAGGCACGCCTCCTCTGATGACACGTTTTCCGGAACAGACTGGACCAGGTTCGGTGTTTTTATAAAATATTCGGCCATGGCACCGCCCCTTAGCCCGAAACTCTGTCCGCCAAAGACAGAGCCTCTTGAGAGGCCGCCGATGCACAGATGATATAAAAAACGACGACAAAAATAGCACACCCCGCACGGCCGTTTTGTCGGGCAGTAGGCCACTCTATCCCCGACTGACCACCCGCTGACTCCTTCTCCTGTAGCCGCAATCTCGGCCACCCATTCGTGCCCCAGTGTGACTCCATCATAGGCTTCAAAGCTGGCGAGGTCTTGAAGAGCACCATCCAGGTACTCTATGTCCGACCCGCAGATAGAACAGTATATGGTCTTGAGCAGGAGCGTGCCCGGCTGCACCGTCGGTTCTGGCACTTCCTTGATTTCAATGCTTCTTGTATCCTGATGAATAACGGCTGCTTTCATGGTACTTAAGACCTCGTCTCGATAAATTTTTCACCCGGTCATTATATTCTAGAAAGAAAAAAGGTACAAAATACACTCATAGCGTGGGTATGATAGAAGGTATAGCAAACTCACTATGACCCAGAATCTCGGCTCTGGTCGATTTACCCGAAGCGACATCGATGACCTCTCCGAATATCCGTTCACCTACCTCTTGAACTGATTCCGTATCATCTATTACCGTGCCGGCATTTATATCAATGTTATCCCGCATATTTCTATAAAGGGCACTGTTGGATGAGACCTTGACTACCGGAGCAATAGGTGAGCCAATCGGAGTTCCTCGTCCGGTGGTAAACACGATAAGCTGAGCTCCAGCAGCTATCATGCCGCTGTTACAGACGACATCATGTGCCGGTCCATCCATTATGACCAGTCCTTTTTGGACAGGTTTTTCGGCAAAATCAATCACTTGTGCTATGGGTGTATTCCCCCCTTTGAGAACAGCGCCCAGTGATTTTTCTTCCAGGGTGGTTAAACCTCCCTCTATATTGCCTGGTGAAGGCTCTGTTCCATGCACATCAACACCGATGGAGCTGATACTGGAGTAAGCGGCCGATATCATTGCCCGGATGCGCTCGCTGACCTGCTCGTTTGCCCCCCGTCTGGCCAGAACGTATTCTGCCCCGAGCATTTCCGGTGTTTCCGAGAAAATTACTGTTCCGCCCTCAGCTATCAACATATCAGAGGCGATACCTAGGGCCGGGTTGGCAGTAAGCCCGGAGACGGCGTCCGAACCACCGCAGCTGGTGCCCATGGTCAATTCGGAAGCAGCGACCGGTTCTCGCCTTGCGTTTGCTGCTTCTGCCAGAAGCTGTTTCGCCAGTTTTACCCCTTTGGCCACGCTATTGGTAGTGCCCCCCGCTGCCTGGATACTGATTGTTTCGAACCTCTGCCCAGCTTTGGTAAGCTCTTCGGCAATCAGTGTGGGAGTAAGCAATTCACAGCCGAGGCCGACCAATAATACCCCGGCGACATTGGGGTTGGCGCAGAAACCGGCCATGGTTCGAACCATAAGCTCCTTTTCCTTACCAAGATGGCCGCAGCCGTGCGGATGGACCACGCTGACGGTGCCGGCGACTTCTCTGCTTATCATTTGCGCCACCGTGGCGGCACATGTTGTGGTGGGAAAGATTAGCACGTGATTTCGCACTCCGGCAGTGCCATTACCTCTTGTGTAACCCCAAAATTTCATCTCTAAAACTATATAACTTAACAACTGCTCAATCAACTGCTTGAAGGTCTTTTATATCCGCTGGCTGGAAAAGCTGATTGCAAATAAAATGCTGCTTACCTTAGAATGATTTCACATGGCCAAGCATTCAGCAATGCAGTCACGGGGCAGGATTATTTTAAAAGCGGGATTGAGATTCGAAATCTTTGCGGAGGTGATAATCAATGAGACTGAAGGATAGGGTAGCCATTATCACGGGTGGTGGCTCGGGTATCGGCCGGGCCATTTCATATGCGTTCGCCTCAGAAGGAGCCGTTGTCGTTGTGGCTGCCCGCACAGTTTCCAGGCTAAATGAGGTAGCAGAGGACATCAAGTCTAAAGGTGGTAGGGCCAAAGCAGTACCAACCGATGTCTCTGATGAAAATCAGGTGCGTCAGATGGTAGCGCAGACCCTCGGTGAATTCGGCCAGATAGATATACTGGTTAATAACAGCGGTATTGCCGGTCCCACTGCCGATGTCGTTGATATGGACCTGAACAAATGGAACGAGGTGCTGGCGGTAAACCTGACCGGCACCATGCTCTGTGCCAGGGAGGTGCTTGCTAGCATGATTGTCCGCAAAAGCGGCGCCATTATCAATATCGGTTCTGAAGGCGGGAGGTCAGGCTTCCCCATGAGAAGTCCGTACTGCGTATCCAAAATGGGTGTTATTGGCCTTACGGAAACACTGGCTGTTGAGGTGGGAGAGCACAATATCCGCGTCAATTGCATCAGCCCGGCTGCCGTCAGCGGAGAGCGCGTTATCAATTCTGCCGAAGCGAAGGCCAAAGCACTCGGCATCAGCTATGAAGAGGTGATGGCCAGACTGACCCGCAGCTATTCCCTCAAGAGGTTTATTGAGCCTTCAGAGGTAGCGGCCACGGCCGTATTCCTGGCCTCAGATGAAGCGAGCGCTATAACCGGACATACCCTCGTTGTTAACTGCGGATTGCATATTGAGCACTATTAAATGGAGGGCCTTTCGTGATAGTCTCCGGTGATTCCGGTAAAAAATGGCATCTGCTGGGGCTGGCTGCGGTCACTCATACCTTTGCCGCTGCCATACCGTTTTCCTGCATGCCCGTTCTCTTCGAGGAGATTTCAGAGGATTTGGGCTTGAACATAGTGCAAATAGGTGCTGTCTGGGGCATGATCGGCCTTGCCGGCGTGTTTGTTTCCCTGATTGGCGGTGTCCTTGGAGACAGGTTGGGAGTAACACGTGTGCTTGGCCTGGCCTGTATCCTCGGGGGATTAGCCGGGGCTTCGAGGGGACTATCATCTGACTTCGCCAGCCTTGCCGCAACTGTCTTCGCCTTTGGCCTCATCCGCGCGATTATACCAATTAACGTGCATAAGACGGTCGGCATGTGGTTTCAGGGCCGTAATCTGGGGATGGCTAACGGCGTTGTTTCTATGGGCATGGGTATAGGGCTGATGCTGGGGCCCCTGATTAGCGCAGCAATATTGTCACCATTACTTGGAGGCTGGAGAAACGTGTTGTACGTATATGGCGCTGCTTCTATCGTCATGGGGGCGCTCTGGTTACTATCGGGGGGGATGCCTCAGCCTGACGCTGAGAAAACAGGCCGGTCCGGTGCCGTGCCAGTGCGTGAGGCAATCTCCAGGTTAGTGCGCATTAAAATGCTGTGGTTGATCGGGTTGACAATGATGCTCCGTATGGGAGGCCTCATCGGGATGGTGGGCTACCTTCCGCTGTATCTCAGGGGACAAGGGTGGGAGGTCGCCAGTGCTGATGGCACTCTGGCCGGCTTCTATGCCATCAGCACCATATGTGTCATTCCGCTTTCGCTGTTATCAGATAGAATTGGCTCAAGGAAGACGATATTGTTGGTAGCGTTGATTACCGCTATATTCGGCGTCGGTCTTATACCTGTGGCGGATGGCATTGCCGTCTGGATTCCGGTACTAACTGCGGGTTTATTTTTTGATGGTTTTATGGCAGTGTCATTGACGCTGGCCCTGGAAACAAAGGGGGTGGGGCCGAGGTATGCCGGAACCGCTCTGGGCCTGGTTTTCACTTTCTCACAGCTTGGTTCCTTTATCTCTCCTCCTCTGGGTAACAGTCTGGCGAATTTCAATGCTGGACTGCCCTTTGTGTTCTGGGCTTTGCTTTCTGTTGTCGCGGTAATTTCCTTATCTTTTGCGAAAGATGCCCGAACGGAGAGATAGGGGCTCTCTCAATTGACAACCAAATAAACAGTAGCTAGATTAATTTAACAACAGTATATAAAGTGTAAGAATATAGGGTACAGAATCGGAACACGGTGATTAACCATAGGGACAGAAAGGAGACAGATGACATTAGAAGAGTTAGAAAAAAGGGTTCAGGTCTTGGAAGATTTGGAGGAAATCAAGAAACTGAAGGTCCGATATGCTAAATATATTGATGATAACTTCAATGTTGAAAAACTGGGAGAGCTGTTTACGGAAGACGCCGTATGGGGTAGTGAAGCGTGGGGAGTGTTCCAGGGGAGAGAAGCAATTAAGGAGTACTTTGCGGGAGTATCAAAACACATGATATTTTCATGTCACCGTATTGTTGCGCCTGATATCACCGTCGAAGGCAATAAAGCATATGGAACGTGGTACGGGATGAACACGGGAATCCTGCGCAATGGCAAAGGCTTCTGGGCAAGTTGTTTGTATATCGATGAATATGAAAAAATAAATGGCCAGTGGCTTATGAGCAACGTAAAACTACATCATTTTTACCGGTCGCCTTATGAGGGAGGTTGGGCCAAAGATAGGCACATGGCGCTTAAGGTTGAGGAGCAAGGGTAAAAGATGTAGTGAGATTGAGCGTAAATATAGTAAGCAAAATTTCAATATCTGTCTGAGGTTCAGGAAAGGAAGATTACAGTAAGATGGAAAGGAAAGAGCCCTACGCTGCCCAGGAAGAATACAATAAATGTGTCGTTCAATACCGCAATACTCCAGTAATGGAGCTTATCCCGGGTGCTAAAAACTACATCGTATCCACGGAAAGAATCACGGTCAGCTTTGTTACTTTGAAGCCCAATCTCTATGTTACCCCTCACCGCCATGAACCAGAACAGATGGTGATAGTTAATGATGGTGCGTGTGACTTCATAGTTGATGGAAAACTATATCACCTTGAGGAAGGGGATGTACTCATCATACCTTCCAATGTTGAACATGGTAACTACAGTTCTGATAGAGGTTTACGCATGATTGAGGTCTTTTGCCCACCGCGATATGACCTTGTGGAAAAGCTGCAAGCGCTGAAGAAAGGTTTGAAAACGTAGTTTTTAAGTGAAAAAATGGCTAATAGTCATCTCTCGGGTTGGGATATTTGGTAGCGGGGGTTGGATTCGAACCAACGACCTTCGGGTTATGAGCCCGACGAGCTACCACTGCTCCACCCCGCGTCCTTTTGACATATCTAGTATAGTTCCTGTTAGAATTAGGTGTCAAGGATACCCGCCGGGCGGCAGTTCGCTCAGGTGCGATTTATTTCCTTGCCCGGCTTAAAATTTAGGCATTTTAAACATTGACCAAACGGGAGAAATGGTTTACACTAAGGGCATGAAAAACTTCGGCAAAGCTGCAGCCGAAGCTGATAATATCCAATCAATGCTCAAGGTTGCTGAAGAGGGAAAACGGCCGGCACGGCGTGCCGGCGGTGAATGACACTCGGTAAGTCATTCTGCCTGCCATTATTTTCGCAATTGCTTTCAGATAGATTCGGACGATGACACCTGTTATAGGCTGATTTGAAATATAACCGATAACCCACTCAAAGGTGAGAGAGGGGAGGGGGAAATGACAACCAATTACAGCATACTTCGGTCCCGGTTGGAGGCGGAGCGGAAACGTCTAGCGGAAGAGCTGGAACAGCTACAGGCAAGTGCCAATCCTCTGGATGAGCGGCGCGAAGGCAGCCCGTTTGGCAAGCGTGAGGAGGAGGCGACGGAGGCGCTTGAGCTGGAGAAACGGCTGGTTCTGGAGAGAAGGGTAAAGGAACAGATAGTCGGCGTGGAACACGCTTTACATAAATTTGAAGAGGGCACCTACGGCTTTTGCGATAGCTGCGGTCAGCCCATCGACCCGGCGAGATTGGAGGCAATTCCCGAAGCAAGCTTGTGCATAAAATGTAAGTCTCAGCAGGCAAAGAATGCGAAGGGAAAAGCGCACGCCGGCTAGGTGGCGTTATCCGGTATTTTTTCTTGTCGCGTTATTTATCATAGTTGCTGACCAGATCAGCAAGGCATGGATAAGGTCAAGCCTGCCTGAAGGCCACTCACTTTTCAGTCTGGGCTTTTTTCGCATCACACACGTCCACAATACCGGTGCCGCCTTCGGTCTCTTCCCAAGCCATTCTTTAGTGCTCACCGTTTTTGCCATGATTGCCGGCATCATAGTCCTGTTTTTTGTCTTTTATGGTCACCGCTACTTTCCCTGGCTGGAGAGCATACCAATCACGCTGACTTTCGGGCTGGTTATCGGTGGTACGGTGGGCAATCTCATTGACCGCTTCCGCTACGGATATGTAACTGATTTCATTGATTTCGGTTACTGGCCGGCGTTCAATATCGCTGACTCCGCGGTCACGGTGGGCGTCATTCTTTTCGCCCTGCTCTTACTGCGCCATGCTCAAATCGAAAGATAATAGCCCGACCAGAACATACCATCTGGTGGCCAGTATCGCTGGCGTCAGGCTGGACAGATTTGTCGCTGATAGTTGTCCGGAGCTCTCCCGAACTCATGCTCAAAGATTGATCGCCGATGGCTGCGTTACCGTAAACGGCAGGGAAGCCAAAGCGGGCTTGAGGCTTGAGTCCGGCGATAAGGTGGATATCATCGTTGCCCCCGCGCCGCCCAGCTCTTTGCTGCCCGAGGACATTCCCATATCCATAGTCTATGAGGATGAAGACCTTCTGGTGGTGGATAAGCCACCCGGGCTGACGGTTCATCCGGCGCCGGGACACCCCGACCGTACCCTGCTCAATGCGCTCCTGTCTCATGTTCCCCACCTGGCCCAGATGGGCGATTCCCTCCGCCCGGGCATTGTGCACCGGCTGGATAAAGACACCTCGGGCCTGATGCTCGTGGCCAAAAACCGGTCGGCACAGTTGAATCTGATAGAGCAGTTCAAAGCGCGTTCCGTGGTCAAGGCATATCTGGCGCTGGTGAAAGGACACCTCACTCCGGAGAAGGGCCTTATCGACGCGGCCATCGGGCGTGATGCGCGGAACCGCAAGCGTATGGCGGTGGTGAGAGAGGGCCGGCCGGCGCGCACGCAATATCAGGTCATCAAATATATTGATGACTATACGCTCCTTGAGGTCGTTCTCGAGACGGGACGCACCCATCAGATACGGGTGCACCTGGCGGCCATCGGCTATCCGGTCGTCGGCGACCCGGTTTACGGCGTGAAATCGCCGCATCTCTCAAGGCAGTTCCTGCACGCCTGCCGCCTCGGCTTCAGGCTGCCATCGAGCGGGGAATACGTGGAGTTCAAGTCCGAGCTGCCGGATGACCTGGAGAGGGCGTTAAAAGAGATAAGCTAGAATGACATTAAGTTTGAGTGGTAGAATGATTGAGATAATGCCAAATAGTCTGCGAAAATGATGACTAAACCAGTACGAGTTCGTTTTGCCCCCAGCCCCACCGGCTTCCCCCACGTGGGGAATATAAGGACGGCGCTGTTCAACTGGCTTTACGCCCGCCACAGCGGCGGCACGTTCATCGTCCGCATTGAGGACACGGATGTCGCCCGCAAAGTGGAAGGGGCGCTGGAGGCCATTCTGGACGGGCTGCGCTGGCTGGGGTTTGACTGGGACGAAGGGCCGAGGGTGGGAGGCAGCTACGGCCCCTATTTTCAGTCGCAGCGACTTGACCTCTACCGCGAGGCGGCGCAGCGTCTGGTCGAGCAGGGGGATGCTTATTATTGCTACTGCTCTACGCAACGCTTGGCGGAGATGCGCGCCGAGCAGCGGAAGAGAAGGCAGCCGCCCGGCTATGACCGGCACTGCCGAAACTTGAGCGAGGCCGAGCGCCGGCAAAAAGAGGCCGAGGGCATCACGCCGGTGGTGCGGTTTAAAATGCCCCTTGAAGGGCAGACCGGTTTCAGCGATATCATCTGGGGGGAGGTGGTGGTGGAGAACAGCACCCTCGATGACTATGTCCTGCTTAAATCTGATGGCTACCCCACCTATCACCTGGCCAATGTCGTTGACGACCATTTGATGGAGATAAGCCATGTGCTGAGAGCAGAAGAATGGCTGCCCAGCGTGCCGCGCCATAAACTTCTCTATCAGGCGCTGGGCTACGAGATGCCGCAGCTCGCCCACCTGCCGATGATACTCGGGCCTGACCGGTCCAAGCTGAGCAAGCGGCACGGCGCCGTGTCCATCACCGAGTATCTGGAGCAGGGCTATCTCCCCGAAGCGATGGTGAATTTTCTGGCACTGCTCGGCTGGTCGCTGGACGACAAGACGGAAATCATCTCCAGAGATGAACTGGTGAAGCACTTTTCTCTGGAGCGCATCAGCAAGACAGCGGCCATTTTCAATCACGAAAAGCTAAACTGGATGAACGGGGTCTATATCCGCAGCCTCGGCGCCGACGATTTCACCCGAAGTATACTGCCATTCCTGGAAACAGGGCTGCCCGCCGGGGTGAAGCGCCCGCTGGACGTTGACTATGTCCGGCAAATCACGCCTTTGGTTCAGGAGCGCGCCCGGATACTCTCTGAAGTGCCGGAGCTGACGCAGTTTTTCTTTATCGACGCCCTTGATTATGATGCCAGGCTGCTCGTCGGCAAGAATATGACGCGGGACACCGCGCTGAGCGCGCTTGAGGTGAGCTATGAGAACCTGGGACAACGGCAAAGATTTGACGAGGAGTCTCTGGAAACCCTGCTCCGACCCCTTGCCGAGGAGCTTGGCTTGAAGACCGGGCAGCTCTTCGGCATGCTGAGGGTGGCGGTTACCGGGCGTACCGCCGCGCCGCCGCTCTTTCAGACCATGGCGGTGCTGGGAAAAGAACTCTGCCTGACCAGAATCGCTGCTGCTCTGGAGAAACTCAAAGCTCAATCCGAATAAAGGGAGACGGTATATGGGTCAGGATGAATATTCGCAGATTCCGGTGGAGAAACTGGTGGAGCTGTGCTCGCGGGGTGCCTACACGCTTGATGGCCTCTGGTTCACCCTGATGGAGGAGAAATACGGTATGGAGGCGGCTCTGGAGATAGATGTCGAGGTCTGGCGTAGACTATGTCTGGCGCAGGCAAGGAGGGTGCCGAAATACCTGCCCATCAAAGAAAGCAGCCCGATGCGCCGGCTCATCAGGATAATCGAGCTTGACCCGCTTCTACATGTTTTCAAGCCGAAGACCGTGGAGCTTAGCGATGAGCGGGCGGTGCTGCGTTTCACCAACTGTCCGCCGCAGAAGGCGAGGCTCAGGGACGGGAGGGGTGAGTTCCCCTGCAAGCCGGTAGGCCTGGCCATTCTCAGCTCCTATAGCGAGGTAATTGAGCCCAGAATCAGGCTGAGCTGCTTGGCCTGCCCTCCAGATGCGCACCCCAAGGAGTACTGGTGCCAGTGGCAGTTCGACCTCCAGGATTAATAGCCGAGTCCCAGATGTTAAAAGAAGAACCTGAATATATCGCGCTGTACAGGTCAGGTGAGCTGGCGCGCCGCGCCCGGACACTGGAGGCGCGGTTGCGTTCCTGCGATATCTGCCCGCGGGAGTGCGGCGTTAACCGACTGGAAGATGAGATGGGTTTCTGCCATTCCGGCTATCTGCCGGTGGTGGCCGCCGTTTGTGCCCACCATGGAGAGGAGCCGGCCATATCCGGTGACAGAGGTTCGGGGACTATCTTCCTCGGCAACTGCAATCTGCGCTGTGCTTACTGCCAGAACCACCAGATAAGCCAGGACCACCGAGCACAGTCGGGAAATCAGATTGAGCATCATGCTCTGGCCGGGCACATGTTATATCTCCAGAACGAGCTGGGCTGTCACAATATCAACTTCGTCTCGCCGTCGCACTTTGTCCCGCAACTGGTGAAGGCGGTGTTGGAAGCAGTGCCTTTGGGCCTGCGAGTACCTCTGGTCTACAATACCAGCGGCTATGATTCCATCGATACCTTGAAAGCACTCGATGGCATAGTCAGCATCTACCTTGCCGACCTCAGGTACGCCTCAAACCGGTGGGGTAAAAAGTTCTCTCAGGTTTCGGACTATGTGGAGCGGGCCAGAGACGCGATCGAAGAGATGTACCGGCAGGTTGGCAACCTGGTGGTGGACGAAGGCGGTGTGGCACGAAGAGGGCTTATCGTGCGGCACCTGATACTGCCCAACGGCCTGGCGGGAAGTCGGGAGTCGCTCGCCTGGCTGGCGGACGAGGTTTCTCCGGCGGTCACGGTCAGCATCATGGCGCAGTATTACCCGGCCCACCGTGCTCCGCAGATACCCTTGCTTGCTCGTAGAATAACCACAGGGGAATATGAAGAGGTCCTGGGTCTGCTGGATGAGCTCGGTATGGAAAACGGGTGGGTGCAGGAAATGGATGCCCCGGATACTTACTTGCCCGATTTTGCCCGTGAGGGGCACCCTTTTGAACCGGCGATGAACCGCCGGAAGTAAGATTCGGCGTCTACTGGCTCGATTTCCCCTTCCGTTTCATCCAGGGAAAGTTTATCTTCTTGCCGTTACGCTTGTCTTTCTTATTTACGTTTTCGATGAACGTTTTCACGTCAGTCAGTGGCTTTTCACTCATGACAGAATCCTTCCTCCGATTAAAGCGCCAGAAACATTATACTATATCGGCGGGGTGAGGGCAAAGCTGGCTCTTGACAAAGCGGGCTCGGCTACCTAAAGTATCCATTATCTGGGTAAAAAGGTATATCGCCAATGCAGGATATTGCGCCCGTAATCGTTTTTGTCGGCCTCCTGGTCTTTCTGGCCCATATATTCACCGCCATTTTCAGCCGGACCAGAGTTCCTGACGTTCTGCTGCTAATCATCATCGGCATCTGCGTTGGCCCGGTTCTGGGCCTGGCTTCGCCGGCGCATTTCGGCACGGTGGGGCCGATATTAACCACGGTAACGCTGATTATAATTCTCTTTGAGAGTGGCACTGCCCTGGAGCTCATGAGCCTGCGCTCGGCGGTGGGCGGCGCTATGGCCCTGGCGACGGTGACCTTTTTCCTCTCCATGGGTGCTGTCGCTGGAGTTGCCCTCTGGCTCACTGACCTTGAGCTGATTCCAGCCTTTATCCTGGGTGCCATTGTCGGCTCGATATCGGAAGCCATCGTTATCCCTCTGGTCAAGCAGCTCCGGATGAGGAAAGACAGCCAGACGATGCTTTCCCTCGAATCATCGGTCAACGACGTGCTCAGTATCGTCATCACCATTGCCCTCGTTGAAGCCTATCTGCTGGGTGAGTTTCAGTGGGCCATGGTTACCGGCAACCTGATTGCGGCTTTCCTGGTGGCGGTGGTATTTGGTGTGACCGGCGCCTTCATCTGGTCAAGGCTGTTAAACCGCATCCACGCCATCAAAAACGCCATGTTCACCACCGCGGCTTTCGTTTTCATCATATTTGGCGTGGTCGAGATACTGGGTTTCAACGGGGCCATTGCGACGCTGGCCTTTGGCATCACCATCGGCAATGTAGAGTCGATACGTTTCTATGTGTTCCGCAGGCCTCAGGCCAGTGAAGTGGAAGGCCTGAGCCCTACCGAAAGGGCCTTTTTCAGTGAGGTCGCTTTCCTGCTGAAAACGTTCTTCTTTGTGTACCTGGGCATTTCCCTGGAGTTAATCAGCGGGTGGCTCATACAGCTGGCATTGGTTCTCACCGCGGTTATCTTTCTGCTGCGTATCCCCGCGGTAAAGGTGACGGTGAGAAAGTCCATACCCGCCAGGGACGCGTCGATTGTGGCCATCATGGTACCAAAGGGCCTGGCCGCCGCCGTCCTGGCCACCATTCCGGTTCAGCAGGGGGTGCTGGGTGGTGAGTTGATTAAAAGCGTGACCTACGGTGTTGTGCTGTCCAGCATTGTCTTCACCTCCATCATGCTTTTGCTGCTGGAGAAAACGGGACTATCTGCCTTATACATCTGGTTTTATTCACTGGACAGCCAGAAGATATCCGGCTACTGCCGGAAACTGGCTTCAATGCCGAGGCCGGACCTGTCCGGTTTTCAAGCGCGGGTTTCCTCGGTAGATTTCTCAAAGCTGCCGCAGAGGGTAAAGACGCTGTCCTCGGGAACAAGGACACACATGAAAACGTTTTTCTACGATTTTGGCCGGCCCAGGGAATACCGGTTGCATTCCAAGGGCAAGACGGGAAAACCGAAAGAATGACGCCGTCGCATCGGAATTGATTTTGCGGCTGGCAAGGTGATACACTTTAGTTTGATAGGATGAGTTATAGCGTCACTCAGGAGAGTTTCGAGAGCCTCACTTCATACTGGAATGGACCCGGCTCCGGGTTGAAGTGGGGCTCAGTTTTTATTTTGCCGCCGTGGCTGGAAGTCTGGTGGCGCGCTTTTCAACCGAAAACGGAATTATATCTGACGTCAGTACATGACAGGTCTGGTATCATCGGCATCGCCCCGCTTCATCTGAGAGGTGGGGAAGCGCGTTTCGTGGGCAGCCCTGACGTCTGCGATTATCAGGATTTCGTCATCGTGCCCGGAAAAGAGACCGAGTTCTACGATGCATTGCTTGATGACCTGGCCCGGCGAGGTGTCAGTCAGCTGGACCTGAATCCGTTGAGGCCGGACTCAAGTGTGATTAAGAGTCTGGTAGGCGTGGTCGAAAAACGTGGCGGCGATGTCATCTGCCAGGAAGGCGATGTAACCGTGGAGATGGACTTGCCCGGTGACTGGGAGGAATATCTTGCCGGACTGGACAAGAAACAGCGCCATGAGGTGAGGCGCAAGCTGAGAAGATTATGGGAAGCAGGAGACGTGCGATATCGCTGTCGTGAGGTCAGTCAGGAAGACGTGGTTAGCCTGACCGATACCTTCTTGCGACTCTTTTCCCTGAGCCGCGAGGAAAAGGCGGGCTTCATGACCTCGCAGATGGAGGTCTTTTTCCGGTCGCTGGCACAGACCATGGCGGAGGTCAAACTGCTGCGTTACGGTGTCCTTGAGGTGGCAGCGCAGCCTGCGGCCATGCTCATGGGCTTTGACTACGAAGGGGCGATGTACCTCTATAACAGCGCCTACGACCCGCAGTATGATTCGCTGAGTGCTGGTTTGCTTTCCAAGGTTCTCTGCATCAGGGAGAGCATTGCCCTGGGCAGGAGGAAATGGGACTTTCTCAAGGGCGCGGAGAAGTATAAATACCAGCTGGGGGGCAGCGAAATCAGGCTGTATGATTGCCGGATGACGCTCAGGTAAAGGTAAGGAGAGACGTATTTTGCCGAACGAAAAACCGCTCAAGATCGCCATGCTCAGTGCACACAGCTGCCCGGTGGGCAGGCTGGGCACCAGAGACACCGGCGGCATGAGCGTCTATGTCCTGGAGCTGGCACGCGAGCTGGGCAAACTGGGGCATCTGGTTGACATATACACCAGAGTCCACGACCCCAATGATAAGGTGATATATGAGGTCGGGCAGAACGTTCGCCTCATTCACCTCAGGGCGGGGGAAGACGGGGAAATACATAAGCTGGCCGTATATCCTCATCTGCCTGATTTTGCCAGGCGTCTGGAAAGTTACCGCAGAAGCAATCACCTGCACTATGACCTGATTTACAGCCATTACTGGCTGTCGGCCTGGGCGGGAAGGCATCTACAGAAATGGTGGCGTGTCCCTCACATGGTCATGTTCCATACCCTCGGCGCGGTGAAAAACGCGGTCGGCATCGGGGAAAGAGAGCCTGAACTGCGCATTGAAACCGAACGTTCCGTGATCAACAGCTGCCACCGCATTATTGCCGCTACCGGGAAGGAAAGGGAAGACCTGGTGCGATACTACGGCGCATCGGTGGAAAGAGTCAGGGTCATTCCCTGCGGCGTAAATCTGGACATGTTCCATCCGGTGGAGAAAGAGTCGGCCAGAGAGCGGCTCGGCCTGAACGGTGACAGGGCCATCATATTTGTCGGTCGCATTGAACCGCTCAAAGGCATTGATAGATTGATGATGGCCATGACCTATCTTCAGAACGGTCGCCGGCCGCGACTTCTGATTGTTGGTGGCGGGGAGAACAGTCGAAATGAAGTTGAGCGCCTGAAAAAGCTGGCGACAGAGCTTCAAATACATGATAGGATTGAATTTCTGGGGCTGGTAAAGCAGCCTGATTTACCACTTTTATACAGTGCGGCGGATGTCTGCGTTGTCCCGTCATATTATGAAAGCTTCGGTCTGGTGGCGCTGGAATCGCTGGCCTGCGGCACGCCGGTGGTGGCGACCAGAGTGGGTGGCGCGGAAAACATCATCCGGCACGGTGAAACCGGGTATCTGGTCGCGGACAATGAGCCCCACAGCCTGGCGGAGAAGATAACGCTCGCGCTTTCAGAGTCGGATAATAACGGGCACCTGGCCTCGGCGATGCGGGCTTCGCTGGCGCCGTTCAGTTGGCCGAATATCGCTGGGGCGGTAGCCCGTGAATGCCGTGCCCTGCTGGCTCATCGTGGCATGTCCCTGTTCCAAGATTGTATCAAGTACTCTGATGTTATACAATGCTGATTAGTACCCCAGAAACAAGGAGATTCCCCCGATGGCAGTTAAAAAAGCTGATGTTCTTGTTATCACGCCACACCCGGATGATGCCGAGTTCGGTGTGGCGGGCACCGTAGTCAAATGGGTGGCAGAAGTCAAGGAGGTCGTCTATGTGGTGTGCACCAACGGCGATAAGGGCACCAGCGACTACAGCGTTAAACCGGAGGAGCTGGCCAAAATCAGGGAACGCGAGCAGCTTTGCGCGGCGGAAGTGCTAGGTGTCCGGGAGGTCGTTTTCCTGCGCCACGAAGACCAGAGCCTGGAAGATACCCCCGAGTTCCGCAAGGAACTCGTCCGCCTGATAAGGACTTACCGGCCGGACATCGTCGTCTCGGCTGACCCGTATCGGCGTTACATCTGGCATCGCGACCACAGGATTACCGGTCAGGTTGTCCTGGACGCTGTTTTCCCCTACGCCCGAGACCATCTTGCCTATCCGGACCTGCTGGAGGAGGGGCTCCAGCCGCACAAGGTGAAGGAAGTCTGGCTGTGGACCATCGCCGACAATATCAACCACCGCTCCGATATCACGGATGTTTTTCCTATCAAGGTGAAAGCGCTGCGCTGTCACGAAAGCCAGGTGGGCAATGACCGTTTCTCCGACCTCGAAGAAAGGCTCAGGCAGTGGGCCAGGGACCGGGCCAAGGGGACGGACTATGAGCTCGCTGAGGCCTTTCACCGTGAGGAAATTCTCTGGTAGTTGAATCCGGTATCAGGACGAATATGCTGTCATCATTGACCGCAATGGTCATGGCCATCACCTCATTCGTCTCCTGCTGTTATATTAAGTGTCATTGAATTTCAGACTGAAAAGAGAATGTTGGTCGTTTCGTTGACGCCTTATGGCGCGCCGTTTAAAATAGCATCGAGTGAATAATTAAGGAGAGATTCATGGAACGAATGTGGGCACCGTGGCGTATGCAGTTCATCAGGATGAAAAAATCGAAGGGCTGCTTTCTCTGTGACAATCCTGATAAGGACGACGATGTTCAAAATTATATCCTTTACCGGGGCAGTAAAAACTTTGTCATATTGAACAGTTATCCCTATAATCCGGGCCATTTAATGGTGGCGCCTTACCGTCATGTGGCTTCTCTGGAGGACCTCACGGAGGAGGAGAGAAACGAACATTTCGAAATCGTGAACCGGTGTGTGAAAGCGCTGCGTGAGGAGGTTAGTCCGGAAGGCTTTAATATCGGCATGAATCTGGGAAAGGCCTCCGGCGCGGGGATTGCCGACCACATCCATACCCATATTGTGCCGCGGTGGCAGGGGGACACCAATTTTATACCCGTTCTGACCGATGTCAAGGTGATACCTGAAGCTCTGGCCGAGACCTACGAGAGGCTCAAAGATAAATTCTGATGGAGTGCGTTGACATAACTCTACGCTGGTGCTAATCTGAAATTAATAGCTGATGCGGAAGGAACGGGTACATATCGGGAGATTGAAGGTTGCGTGATGAATCTGCGCAGAAAAACACGAATCATTGTCGGCACGATGTTCCTCGGGCTCATCGTTATCCTCTATTTTCTTTCCGAAAATTTCCTGCTTAACAATGATGGCGCGGGTTCAATCAGTGTCTACGAGCAGGATGTCGCCATTGCCTACCTGATGCTGATGATTGTTGCTGCCGGACTGCTTTTCGGCGTAGTCACCATCCTGCTGCTGGAGAAGCAGGTGCTGTCCAGGCTGACCCGTCTGAGCAACGGCATTCAGAGCATTGGCACCAGCGGTGATATTACGGCAAGGGTCTCTATGCCGGGGACGGATGAACTCTCCGTTCTGGGGGGCACCATCAACGGTTTGCTGGCGGCAATGGAGCAGTCGGAGAGTGAGCTGCGGGGGCTTTACAACGAGGAGCGGACGCTGAGGCAGACACTGGAGGCGGAAATAAAGAAGCGAGTTGAGTTTACCAGAGCACTGGTTCACGAATTGAAAACGCCGGTTACGCCGGTGATGGCGTCGAGCGAACTGCTGCTGCAAAAGCTGAAGGATGAGCCATTGTACGGTCTGGCGCAAAACATCAATCAGGGAGCCAACAACCTGAATCGGCGAATTGACGAACTCCTTGACCTGGCCAAGGGCGAGGTCGGTATGCTGAGGCTGAACCTGGAGCCAATGGAGCCGAGGCAGCTTTTACAGCGGATTGTTGACGAGGAGATGCCGGTTGCCATGCGCAGCGAGCAGACGCTCACCTCGGAGCTGCCGGGATCGCTGCCCGTGGTCGTGGCTGATGAAGAGCGTTTCCGGCAGGTCGTGCTCAACCTGCTGAACAATGCGGTCAAGTTTACCCCTCCGGGGGGTAAGATAACCTTGAAAGCCAGGGTGGAGCATGATAATCTGGTGGTTGAAGTTCAGGATACCGGCAAAGGGATAGGCCCGGATGAGCAGAAGGTGCTGTTTGAGCCATACCGCTCTCTTGAAAGCGAGCACGAGCGATTGGGCGGGTTGGGGCTTGGTTTGAGCCTGTCCAAGACGCTGGTGGAACTCCACGGGGGTCGGATATGGGTGATGAGCGAGAAGGGTAAAGGCAGCACTTTTGGCTTTTCCATACCGCTGGCCGCAGCCGGACAGAAGGAGAAAGTCAGCACAGGAAACAAGTCATGAAAATTCTCATCATTGAGGATGACCAGGCAATTGTGGAAGCCATATCCCTGGCCCTTCAGCTAAGCTGGCCTGATGCCAAGGTGCAGTTTACTCATCTCGGGGAGAGGGGCATTGAACTGCTCCAGTCCGAAAATCCAGACGTCATCATCCTGGACCTAGGTCTGCCCGATATCAGCGGCTTTGAGGTACTGAAACGTGTCCGCCTTTTCTCAGAAGTGCCAATCCTGATTCTGACGGTCAGGTCGGATGAGACTGATATTGTCAAGGGGCTGGAGTGGGGAGCGGATGACTACGTCATTAAACCTTTTCGGCAGATGGAGCTTCTGTCCCGGATAAAGCTGGTGACGCGCCGACGTGGCGCCACTGTCGAGGGAACGCCTCTGGTCTGCGGGCAGTTGCAGCTTGACCCCTCCACCGGCCAGCTTTTTTACGGAGAACGGGAGATAAGCCTGACGCCCACCGAAGGCTCTATCATGCACCACCTGATGAGGAATGTCGGCCGGGTGGTTACCCACTCGGGACTGGCTGAAGCGGTTTGGGGTGTGGACTATCCCGATGCCGCCGATAGTCTCAGAGTACATATACGCCGTCTGCGTACCAAACTTGAGTCAGACCCCAGCGACCCGAAAGTTATCCTTACCCGGGCAGGCGTGGGGTATCTGCTGGCCAAGCCGGAAGAATAATGAGTTAGCCTCAGGATAGGCAACCCGCATTTCAATCTATAGGCCGGCGAATTCCTCCAGAAGCTCGAGCACTGACGTGGCGTCTTTCGGGCCGAGGCCGCGGGCTCTGGCCATACGGTAAATCTGATAAATGGTGCTGGATACCGGCAGGGGTATGTCCAGTGCGCGGGCAGTGTCCATGATAATGCCCGTGTCTTTGACAAATATGTCCACCGTTGCCCCGGGAGAAAAGTCTCTGTTGAGCATCTGCGGTCCCATCCCTTTCAGCACCTCGCTGCTTCCAGCGCCTCTGGTGATAACGTCATACATGGTCTGAAGGTTGATGCCAAGCTTCTCCGCCATGAGCATCGCCTCCGCCACCGAGACGATGTTGGCGCTGACCAGGATCTGGTTGACTATTTTCATTGCCTGACCCTGCCCCACCTTACCCACGTGGAAAAAATTGCTTCCCATCGTTTTCAGGACTTCTTCATTCTCTTTCACCACGGCATCATCCCCGCCCACCATCAGTGCCAGGCTGGCGTCCTCGGCTCTCAACCTGCCGCCGCTTACCGGGGAATCGATAACCGATATGCCGTGCTCACTGGCAACGCTGTCCACTTCCATTATCTCCTGCGGGGTAATCGTGCTGGTAACGATGAGGGTTGTGCCCTTGCGCATGCCGCCGAGCGCGCCATCGGGAGGTAAGGCGACCTCCTTCACCTGCTGGTAATCGCGCACCATAACGATAACCATGTCGCTCTCCTCGCCGGCCTCTCTGGCGCTTCGGGCCACCCTGGCGCCGAGCTTCTCCATCTCGGCCAGGGGTTCCTTTCGGACATCGAAAACAGTCAGCGGAAAACCAGCCCTGGCAATATTCGTTGCCATCGCTTTGCCCATTACACCCAGACCGATGAAGCCAACCCTCTTTGTTTTCATGGGTATGATAGCTCCTCTCTTGTTGCTTTTATCTATAAATTTGAAACCGCTTTTTCATTATGCCCTTTAACAACGTAAATGACAAACCAGAGCAGCGCACTTTACTACTTATCATCACTGATTTATGATATAAACGTTATTCATGAAACGGGAGATGTTGAGCCAGTATGACAGTGGCAGCAAATGCAACGTATCCATCTCAGTATGAGACCGAGGTCCTGCTGAAAGATGGCTCGCGGATATTGCTGAGGCCGATACGGCGGGACGATACCGAACGCTGGCTTGCTTTTTTCCGGCGGCTCAGCCAGCAGACCAAATACCTGCGCTTTCAACGTGACCCGGGCGAGATGGGGCCTGAGGATGCGCTGCGATTCTGCACCGTGGACTACAACAATACCTTTGCCCTTGTTGGTGAGGTACAGAGAGAGCAGCGCCGGGAAATCGTTGCCATCGGGCGCTATTACCGGCTGCCCGACAAACGGTCGGCGCGGGTCGCCTTTGCCATCGAGGACGCCTATCACGGCAAGGGAATCGGCACCCGGCTTATCGGGTGGCTGGCGAACGTCGCCCGTGACCACGGCATCGCCTTTTTTGAAGGCGACGTCCTCGCCGAGAACGAGCGCATGATGTCCGTTCTCAAGGATTACGGGTTTCATATTGACAGCGAATTGAGAGGCGGTGTCTACCACGTTACCATTCCCATCGCCAAAAGCCGGCGGGTGGAAAGAAAAGAGGCGGAAAGGGAACGCCTGTCGACGGTTGCCTCCATACGCTATGTTCTGTCGCCGCGCTCCATCGCGGTGGTCGGTGCTTCCAGACAGCCGGGCAGCCTCGGGCAGCTTGTTTTCCAGAATATCATGGAGGGTGGATTCACCGGCGTCGTCTACCCGGTGAACCCGAAGGCGGATGCCATAATGGCGGTGAAAGCCTATCCTTCCATACTAGATGTGCCGGGCGAGGTCGACCTGGCCATAATCATCGTGCCCACGCAGTTTGTTGCCAGGGTGGCCGATGAGTGCGGACAGAAAGGCGTGCGTGCCATTATTGTCATTACTGATGGGTTCAGGGAGAGAGGGCTGGAGGGGGCCGCCCGTGAAGAGGAGCTGCGCGATGTGGCGCTGGGCCACGGGATGCGACTGGTGGGACCGAACTGCATGGGAATCATCAATACCGACCCTGAAGTCAGGCTGAACGCATCTTTTTCCCGCATCTATCCACCCCGCGGCAATATCGCCTTTCTCTCTCAGAGCGGCGCCATGGGTCTGGTCATTCTGGAGTACGCCAGCGACCTCAATATGGGCATCTCCGGCTTCGTCAGCGTGGGCAATCGGGCTGACATCTCCTCCAACGACCTGCTGCAGTACTGGGAGGATGACCCGGCGACCAGAGTCATCCTGCTCTATCTGGAGTCCTTCGGTAACCCGCGAAAATTCATTCGCATCGCCAAGCGCGTTTCGGCCAGAAAGCCGATAGTCGTCGTCAAGGGCGGGACCACGCTGGTTGGCTCGCGTGCTGCATCGTCACATACCGGCGCCCTGGCGACGCCGGAAGTGGTCTCAGACGCCTTATTCCGTCAGGCCGGTATCATTCGCGTCGACAGCATCCAGGAGCTGTTCGATGTGGCCACGCTCCTTTCCAACCAGCCGCTCCCCGAAGGTAAAAGGCTGTTTATCGTGACCAACGGGGGCGGGCCGGGGATTCTGGCCGCCGATGCCTCGGCGCAGCAGGGGCTGACCCTGCCCGAGCTTTCTCCGGAAACGGCAAGCAAGCTCAAGCCAACTATCAAACGAGACATTACGATTGGCAATCCGCTGGACCTCACCGGCAGCGTTACCCCACAAGAATTCGAGGGTTCTTTGAGAGTACTGGCTGAGGATGACAACGTAGATGCCGTCCTGGCGGTGTTTGTCCCGGCGGCAGTTGTGGACTCAACGCTGGTGGAAGAGGCCATCCGCCGTGTCAGTCCGTTATTTCAGCGGCGGAAAAAGCCTTTGCTCGCCTGCTTCATGGGGCAGCGAGGGTTCAAGGCCAATTTGGGAAAGGCGGGCAGCTTCGTGCCCTGCTATCCGTTCCCGGAAAATGCCATCTTGGCGCTGGCCAAAGCCATTGAGTACCGTGAGTTAATGCAAAAGCCAAGGGGTGTTGTGCCTCGTATAAAGGGCATTAAACGGGAAAGGGCACGCCGTATCATCGAGGCGGCGATGAGCCGGTATAAGCAGAGGCCTTTCTGGCTTCCCGCGGATAAGATAGTGGAGCTGCTAGATTGTTACGGCGTACGTGTTGTTGAGACATCGGTCGCCAGGAGCGCCGATGAGGCGGCAGCCCTTGCAGCACGGGCAGGTTTTCCGGTGGTGGTTAAACTAAACTCGTCCACCATCACGCACAAGACCGACGTTGGCGGTGTGATGCTGGACCTCAATTCAGGGGATGAAGTGAAGGTTGCATTTAAGGCCATCAAGGATAAGCTGGCGGCCATCGGGCGTGAATCCGAGATGGAAGGCGTTACTGTCCAGCGCATGGTATCGGGCGGCATTGAAATCATTGCCGGTGTCACGCAGGATCCGACGTTCGGGCCGCTCATCATGTTCGGGCTGGGCGGCGTACAGGCCGAGCTGTTAAAAGACATCGTCCTCCGCCTTCACCCGCTCACCGAACTGGATGCCAGCGAAATGGTCAGCTCAATCAAAATGGCCAGTCTTTTTGAGGGTTTCAGAGGGGCGCCGCCCAGCGATGTCCAGGCAGTGCAGGATTTGCTGCTCAGACTGTCCGCCATGGTTGAGGATATCCCGCAGATTGCGGAACTGGACTTCAATCCGGTGAAAGTGATGCCAAGGGGGAAAGGGTACTGGGTGGTGGATGCCAGAATCAGCCTGAAATAAATGAAGCAGCTTCATTTGATGTTTCACCGGCAGTTAATTGGAATAAGAGCGGGCGAAAGGGATAATAAAATGGCTAAATGGCTATTGCTGGCGATAATACCCATATTACTAATCGGGGTTCTGGCTGGCTGTGGCGAGAAAGAGGAGCCGGAAGCAGGCCAGAAGTGGGGTTTTCTGCCGATGGAGAAAATCGAGGTTAAGGTGAACAAGGAGTTTACCATCAGGCGGGAGTTTGATTTGAATTCCGGCTACATCTGGCGGGAAAAGTACGATGAGACAATGCTTGAGCTATTGTCGAATGAAGTTGATACCGAGACCAAAGAAGATGGCACCATCATTCTGTATCAGGTCTTCCGGTTCAAGGCAAAGCAAAAAGGCAACACGCAGATATTGCTTGCCCATATCAGGTCAACCCTTGAAGGCCCGGTTGTCGCCAAGCAAGAGGCATTTGATATTTACATAGAGTAAGCGATTTCGATAAGATTAATACTATCCCAGCTTGTTCTGAACCAGTTTCACCACGTCCAGGGGATACTCCGCCACATCAACGCCAGCCCTTTGCAAGGCGCTGATTTTGCTTCGTGTTGTCCCCGTGTTGCCCTGAACGATGGCTCCGGCGTGGCCCATGCGCTTTCCCTCCGGCACGCTGTGGCCGGCGATGTAGGCTACCACCGGCTTTGTCAT
>Ga0315548_1001183_pt1 | contig 22567 bp, 14 predicted proteins | sample SalMarSW160110MG_2_FD_202540 | JGI IMG/M metagenome (GOLD analysis project Ga0315548, IMG submission 202540) | Salt marsh sediment microbial communities from the Plum Island Ecosystem LTER, Massachusetts, United States - Salt Marsh Sediment SW1601-110 ...
TGGGTGGGGTGTATTGTGGGGTTGGGATGTTGGGAGGTGGAGTCTTTTTTTCTTTAGGAGGGCTTGAATATTGAGTTTTCAAAGGTCAGGCGGAGAGTTCGAAGATTGTACGGAGTGAGCAGCCATTCCAAACAAATTTTGGAATTTTCAGAAAAAAGGTTTTCAAAAGACCCGACCGCCCCACCCAAAAAAGAAGAATCCTTTTTAAAATAATTGTTGTAAAGAGAAGAATTTAAAGAGTTTGAAGAAAAAGAAGAAATAAAATCAAAAGGACTTCTATGCGAAAAAGTTAATTGCCTATTTTTTAAAACAAAGTTCGAACCGGTTTTTTGTAGAATTTTTGATAATTCCTTGTTGTTTTTCTCTTCGTACGCTTTACTTATGGAATTGCATGTGTTTATAACATCTTTTGAAAGTTCGAACCAACCACACTGCCCGTCCTCGATTTTCTCCAGTTTCTGTTCTAATTCTACTTTTCTTTCAATAAATTCTTGTTTCTTTTCTTTATATTCTTCCTCTGTGATTATTCCCGGCAAATAACTATCGAGTAGTTTGCTCATCATGATTTTTATTTTCTCTAATTCTTCTTTCTTTTGAACTTTCTGCTTCTCTAATTTATTTTCTTCTTTATTCAGTAAATCATTATAATAATCAAAAATCTTATCTCTTGTCGCGTCATTTATCCAGATTTTTGAAAGAGAAAATAAAATCTGATTGGCAAGCTCTTTTTGCTCGATGAATTTTTGAGAACATTTCCCTTTTCTTTTAGTACAGCGGTAATAAATGTATTTATCTTTTTGCTTTTCAGCGGTTATAGAAGCCCCACATTCGCCACACTTCATATAACCTCTGAAAGGAAAAGTATATTTCTTTTTTCTTGTGGGACATGAGCGTTCTTTCATTACTTCCTGACATTTGTCAAAAAGCTGTTTGCTCATCAACGGTACATGAGCGCCCTCGTATAATTCTCCTTTAAATTTAAACACACCATAATAAAAAGGATTTTTGAGAATGTCAGGGATTACGCTTTTTACCAAATCCTTTTCCTTTTTACCTTTAAGACCCATCTTTTTTGCAACTTCACTTAGGTTACTGTATGAGTAGTTTCCGGTTGAATACAATTCAAACAGTTTTTTGACAAGTGGTGCTTTTTCCTCGTCTAAAATAATCGTATGAGTTCTAAGATCATTAAGATAGCCGACTGGAGCCCAGCCCGGATATTCTCCTCTAAGGACTTTTTCTTTCATTCCTCGTTTAACATTTTCGGAAAGATTATCGACGTAATATTTAGATTGACCGAAAGCGATAGAAAGCATAAATTTCCCATAAGCATTATTTTGAAAAGTAAACGTAGAAAATTTTAAATCTTTTACAGCTCCGGTATCAACGAGATAAATTATCCTTCCTCCATCGATTGAGTTTCTTGCGAGTCTATCAGGATGCCATGAAATAATTCCGCCTGCTTCTCTTTTTTCGATCAAGGAAAGCATTTCGTTAAAGATTTCCCTTCCGGGTTCTTTAGCAGTTTTGGACTCGATGAATTCTTTGATTACGTGAAGATTTTCTTTTTCCGCGAGACTTTGAAGTTCCCGGAGTTGAGAATCGATCGAAAGAATTTGCCTGTCTTCTTCGTCTGTTGATTTCCGAGCGTAAATGAAATATTCGGTCATTAATTTTATCTTAAGGATTACTAAACTTTTGTCAAGAGAAAACAATCTTAACAATCTAATTTTTAAGCCCTATGAAAAGCTATAAATATAAAGAGAAGTGATTTCACTTAGCTTGACAAAAAATCCAGAAACATTATTCTATATAAAATGAAAAAAATTATAATAATATTATTTCTTTATAATATATCAATTTATTCTCAGAATAGAGTAGTATACCATTCATTTTATTCAACCGCATCTGAAGCGAAACTTGTAAAGTGGATGGTACACCCAGACACATTAAAAGACCTGTATATTAAAGAAACAATAAATAATCACAACCAGGTAATTGAGCTTAAGTTTATGCATGGACAAGAAATCGCTCAATTCACATGCTTTGAACCATCTATAATACGATTTGAATATGAAGAAAATAAAATTATTGAAACCAGACTTTATGCAGATGGCAGCAAATTAGATTTTGTAGAATGTGGAGAACCTTATAAAATCATCTATAATTTAAAAGACGGTTTTATTACTGATTGTGTAGAATATTTTGATTTCGAACCTTATTTGACCGGTGAAGCTAAAAAGTTCTTTACTGAAGAAAGTTTAAAACGCATTAAAAAACAATATGAATTAAGAAAGGATGGTGTTGAAACATCATATCATCACGTTATTGGTTATGTTTACTCATCTGCCAAGTATAAAAACAGAAGTATTATAGCACATACATTTGAACCTCATATTGTTCGGTTCCCCTATTCTGAAGAAGCAAGTAAGAGTAAATATGCATTCAAAAATGCAGTACAAAAACAAAAATGAGATATTATAATTTATTATTTATTTTTCTATTTTCAACAATCGGATTATTCGGGGAAGATGAAAACGAATCTTCAGATTTATTCCCTATATCGGTAAATAACAAATGGGGCTATATAAATGTAGAGGGAAAAATTATTGTTGAGCCTAAGCTCGAATATGCAAGAGAATTTCATGATGGTGTTTCAATAATCTGGAAAAACGATAGTCTCTTTGTATTGCATAAAGACTTAAAAACCTACCATATTAATATTCCGGGAAAATTTCCTACATATCGGAATTTTTACTGTGGATTTGCCCAAGTTGAAAGTTTTAAAGAAACTAAAATTATTAATAAACATGGCAAAGTAGTAGCCTCTTTTGAAGAAGCAACTTACTCCAGCGAAGGGTATACAGGTGTTAAAATTAATGGAAAGTGGGGATACGTTGACACAAATTTTAATTTGGTAATTCCAAATATTTTCGATTTAGCAATTCCATTCTCTGAAGGTAAAGCAGTAGTTAAGATTAAAGGCAAATATGGGGTCATAGATAAAACCGGCAAAGTTATCTTAGAACCACAGTATGGAATGATATTAGATGATGATGAATGCTTAGATAGTTGTATTGGATTGCCTGTTTTTCATGAAGGCTTAATGCCTTTGGAAATAGGCGGACATTATGGTTTTATAAATGAAAAGGGAATTTTAAAAATTAAACCAAAATTTAAATTTACAGAGGGTTTTCACGAGACTCTGGCATATGCTAGTATAAATAAAAAATACGGTTATATCAATAAAGAGGGTAAATGGGTTATTAAACCTATATATGATTATGCTGAACACTTCTCAGAAGGATTGGCAGTAGTATATCAAAATGATGGCCCTAAGTATATAAATAAGAATGGAAATGTTGTAATAGAAGGTCCTTTTGAAAGAGCGCATTCATTTAAAAATGGACTGGCAAAAGTAGAGATGGGAGAGATTTTAAACCCGGGTGTAATTGGGGAAGCTGTATTTAAGTTCGGATATATTGACAATAAAGGTAATTTGATTTGGAAGCCTACTCGATGATCTCTAAGACAAAACGCTACGGTATTTGACTTTCTGACATTACATTCCCAAAAGTCTTTTCTTCTTGAATCGCAAAACAAAAAACCGGTTCGAACTTTGTTTTAAAAAATAGGCAATTAACTTTTTCGCATCGAAGTCCTTTTGATTTTATTTCTTTAAATAATTGTATTTCAAATGATTATTTTAAAAAAGAGAGCCCCTTTTGGGGTCGTTGTTTGGGGTCTTTTGACAACCTTTTTTCTGAAAATTCCAAAATTTGTTTGGAATGGCTGTCTATCGCGAACCATGTTCGAAGGTGGGCGGAAAAACAAGCCGCATAAAATTCAATCTTTACTCCATCCCCCCACCCATCCGGCTTGCCGCCCGCCGCCCTGTGGGCTTGCCCTCGCTATCGCTCGGACGACGCCCACAAAGGTCGGCAGGCGATGCCCGAAACTTCGCAAAACATTAAGGAATTAAATTTATTTTTTGGCGACCTCAATAAAAAAGGAAAATTAAAAAGTTTCTACTCTTTAAAAAATCTTGGAAAACAAGCAAGTTTTTTAAAACCCCAGTTTAGGGTGCTCAATATCATCCGAAAAATAAAAATATCTATGCTCTAAAAAATCTTTAATCGCTGAAAAATCCGGTGTTTGCTGATGTATTTCAAGGCCAAGATTTTTTAAAGAGCTACACATTAATGCTTTTAAAGGATATTTGAATGTTTCTTTTGAGAAAATAGAGTTAGGCACAACCTCTGCATCAGCACGTTCCTCTCTATCCATATAATCTGATAAAAGATCTTCCTTTTCACAGGGAACCCAAAGTCCACTATCCTCTAACCTCTTAATTCTATAGTTAATTACTATACTTGCTATTGCGCTCAAAATTTGCCAATCTAGCCAACCTTCTTTTTTTAAAGAATTAATTGTTTCTTTTATTTTTTTGTCTTCACATAATCGGTTTAACGTAAACCTTATTGGTAATAATGGCCTTTCGTATCTATTTGTAAGAAATTCAACGACTAACTCTTTATCATATGTTGGACCAGGTTTATCAATCCATTCAATTGAATTTTCAAATCTACTTTCGAATTTACGCTCAACCTTTAGTTCTTTTAAAGCCTCTAATTCATCATCACCATAATCCTCTTCACTAATGAATTTTTTATAAAGAGTTAGATACCTATCGGCAAAAAACGTTTTCGAAGATAATCCTTCTCTTAAAGCATTCTCAATATACTCTGAGAATTGGTCCTCCGGTAATAAGGAAGCACTCATTAGTAATTTAATACCGAGAGAAAGTAATTTGACTTCAATCTGATCCTTATCTTCGGTAAGTATTAATTTCCATTTGCTTTCTATGTTTGAAGGTACTGATTCTAATTTTATATCTTCACCACTCTCGACTTCAACTACGACTTTAGTACGCATTAAACATAAATCTTGATCCGCCAAATCAGCCAACAAAATCTGAAGTTTAGAAATAAACTCTTCTGCTAAAACCGACTCCATATATTCATTATCCCAAGTAAATATCCATTTGACACCCAACGCCTTAAATGCTACCTCTCTTTTCTCGTCAATGTCACCAAAGGGCTTACCTAGTAACTGTTCTTCTATTATTGCCCACATTTCTTCATCATTTTTGTCTTCCCAAGTTTGCTCTACTGAAGCAATCGCTTCCTTAAAATACTCTTCTAAGCCCTCCCACTTTTTTATTTCATTATCAACATAGGAAGTTAATGCAGGATTGAATTTACTAGTAATCAATCGTATGATAGAAGCATGAAAAAGAGTTTTATTGATTTCGGTTGCAGGATCACCAGGATCCACATCTCTGGAATAGCATCCAAAAGTTAAAAGTCCGGTATCAGTAAGTTTAAAATATTGCACAAAAGCACCATGTAAATAATCACATAAAGCTGAATTTATCAACCCTAGAGAAATAAATTTTTTTATACTCTGATTTTTTTCATAAAAGGAAATGTAAGCAACTGCTAACCCGTAATATTTAGCAGCATACGCTAAACCTAATTCAAGATAACAATCCATTACGAACAACGCTGACAATATAGAACCTTCCAAAGTCTCCGCTGTAAACCAATTTATTTTAGCCTTATGCAATTCTTTTATTGCTCTTAATATATTACCCTTTTTACGAAAAATTAGGGCCCTGTTCCTACATTTCTCTGCGGCTTTAAAAGCCCCAAATCTTTCACTTAAAAGGTTATCTACTTTATTGGTTAAATCTAAGAATTTTCTATTTTTACTAAGTTTATATATGTCATCGGCAATATCTAAGTACTGTGTCAAATTATTCGAAAATGCTTCTAACGGAAAGAGCGGAGCTCTGTCTACCAATTTAGTTATTTTTAACCAATATTTTATCGCCTTTTCTAAATCTGGATTATCCTCATCCCTGGGGCCAGGAATAAAATTAATAAATCCAAGCAAGTTTAGAATCACACATTTTTTACTTTCTGAATTTATTTTTTGTAGATCTTTTTGAAGCTTTTTAACTAAATTTTCTCGCCAAACTGACAAGACTTCCGGGTCTAATTGCAAAACGTTTTGTTTTACTGCACCAGAACAATATGCTAATAGACGAATTGAATCTTCTACTTGGGAAAATTTCCCTTTTTCTAAAGTTTCTTCAAAATATTCGGAAACTTGTTTTTCATAACCTATCAATGAACCCAAACCTCTTAAAGATGAAACAGCAATCTCATAGAAAGCACTTTTCTTAAGTGGTAAGAAAGGAGTGTTTTCAGACAAAGCCCTAAGAGTATCTATCCAGAAAGGTAAATCATGTTTAGCATCTTCGCAAAAAGTAGAAAATCTTGTCGCTCTCTTAATTTCGAAAAAATCCGCATATGTTTTAGGTTTCTCACTTTTACTTTTCCACGTTTCCAATATTTGGTTGTACCAATTGTTCTCTTCATCTTTTTTTTCCGGATACATTTCAGCAGGAGTGTCTAAAAACCTTACTGCAATCCAAAAAATATCGGGTGAAGCAAGCTGTTCAGATAATGCTTGTCCGTCAAAAATTTCTAGTTTAACATTATGTTTTTCTTCCGACCATTGTTGAAGCTCATGCCGTTCGCTCACCGGTATATCAGCAACACAGAAATATTTAATTTCTGATATTTTACTTCCATAGGCAGTAATTGATTTTATATCCACTTTTATTTTTTGTTTAATATCTTCTTTTTTAGTTATTGAACAAGCAAAAACAATAGGCTCTTTTGATATTAAACCTATAAAAGAAGAATCAATAACTGGACTTTCATTAAGGTAAGTTCGAAAAGTCTCAAAATCCCTACCTTGGTCGCCACCTACAGAAACAGGACCCGTAGCAGGGAGAATATTGCTACAAACTCTCAGTCGAGCAAAATGACGACTTAAATGCTCAAATTTGTGATGTTCATTGTGAGCTGATAATTGCTCTAATTGAAAACGTATAAATTGTTTTATCTCTTCTAGATCTTTCATAAGAATAGTTATATTTTTGTATTTTTTATTTAATTAATAAGAAATTAAGTTTTTGTATAACTTTGTCAAGTTTATACAAAAAATTTATCTATCAGGCACACAAAGGACGTTGCGGAAGACCCGAAGGGGCTGAAGCCGACCGACTGTGACTGCCGGGGGGGGGGGGGGCACAGACGGCTTGCGCTTGCGATAGCAAGAAATGCCCGAAACTGAGCAAGATTAATTTAATTTTCCTTTTTTATTGAGGTCGCCAAAAAATAAATTTAATTCCTTAATGTTTTGCGAAGTTTCGGGCATCGCCTGCCGACCTTTGTGGGCGTCGTCCGAGCGATAGCGAGGGCAAGCCCACAGGGCGGCGGGCGGCAAGCCGGATGGGTGGGGGGATGGAGTAAAGATTGAAAATTATGCGGCTTGTTTTTCCGCCCACCTTCGAACATGGTTCGCGATAGACAGCCATTCTATAAAAACTTCGTTTTTAGTTGAGTAGTTAAGTAGTGAAATAGTTAAGTAGTTTAGAACCCAACCCAACAAACCCAATAAACCCTACGAACTCAATAAACTAAATTTCAGAATCTGTTGATACTCGTGTGTATATTGCACATTTCATGATATAAAATCCCTCTTAAATAAAATTTTTTTTAAACGAAAGGATTCAGGAATTAAGAAAACTGTTTAAAATATTCATCTAATTCTTCACTTAAATACTTACCCGCTTCTTCAAAAACATCTAGAAGGTCGTCGAATATTTCACCGCCTCCTAAGAAATCCCAAAATTCTCTACCAATAAGAATCTCCTCTTTTAAATCGTATAAACCTTTCAGTGTCCATCTATCATAAGGTTCAGGGTGATATGGATTATATGGTATAGCTAATTGAGCGTGTATTTTAGAAGGTTTTATTTCATCTTCATGGCTTAATCTCAACGCAATCCATTCTAATAATTTTCGCTTTAAAGCCAAAAATTCTTTCATATTTGGCTTAACAGAAGTTATATCGAAATAATGTTCATTGCCGTCTTGTTTTTTTACATAAAGATCAACCGTTGAATCCGGGTGCTTATCGATTTTGTAAGGTACTGACATTTCTTTTATTAAAGCTTCCCTTTCCCAATCCAATTCTGCATCCTTTTCTCCGGATCTTAACTTATTCATTATTTGCGAAATTTTTGATTCCACTTCGTCCGAAATATCTCCTTCTAAATCATATGACTTAACGGCTTCAAAACCAGAAGATTTTGCAAGCAATACCCCAATAGGTTCAAAAAGAGACATTCCAAAAGTAGTATTCATCGATTGGATAAAAGAAAACATAGCATATCTTTCCTTTCCCAGCAACCTATGATGAAAAGGTTTATGCTTGGTTTCCGGATTATATTTTTCTAGCTTATTCCTAATAGTTTTAATTATTAACTCGTAGATATCTTTTCGGACGTCGGCTCTCAATTTCATTTCTTTTGCATATAAAATATAGTTTCAGAATACGGGTTTCTATCCCTTGAAGTTCTATTCAATACAGGTCTTTGAAATTGTTTCTTTATCTCAAGTCCACTCTGCTCAGCTATTTCTTTATATAAATCGTATTTATCATTGGCTACTATAAATATATGTGCATCCTTCTTTAAAAACTTATTCATATGCTTAAACACCGAACTAATACCTTTTACATAATCTGCTTTTGCATCTTCGCTTTTCCCTTTTTTCTTTGGGCCTATTTCCTTATCATCTCTTCGATCAAGATCAAACAGTTCATAAGCATAAGCATGCTGCTCGTGATAATCTATCTGCCCTACATAAGGCGGAGAAGTAAAAATACCGTCGATTTTTCCGTCTTCAAGTTTTTGTCCAAAATCGGAATTTACTCTTTTCATCTCTTTAAATAAATCTATTCTCCTAGAATCTCCAACTAAAACTATTTGTTCTACGTTAGAGTCTCTAAGTTTTTTATATTCCTCAATTCTTTCAATTGTATCATAAGTATATCTTTTTAAATGCGCGGAAGTCGAATGTATTATGGAATTTGTCGGGAAACATATTTTTTTGTGCTTATAGCAATAATAAGGCTCAAATACCGGTTCTTGAAGATCTGCTAAGCTATAATGAGGAGTTGCTCGACACGAACGAGCTGTTCTTGAAAGTACTATTTTCATAACATTTTTTATTTTTTCGTTCTTCACTTCCGCAATTTTTTTTCGGTAAAAACTTATCTCATTTCTAATTCTATCCGGATACCATTTAACAATAAAATTTTTATCTTCTAAAGATTTTAAATCTGCTTCTCCAAAATCTTTCCCAAAGTTCAGAGTTCTTTGATGACTTATTTTATAAAGATTTTTTCTGTATTCTTTTTTGAATTTCGAATACTCCTGCCTGAATACTTCCATTTTCTCATTTATGTATTCTTTTTCATCAATTTCATTGTTATAAACTTTTCGTTTAAATTCGGGTGAAGGAAAGTATTTATCATTAAAATTAGAAATGAAATTTTTAAGCGAGTCAATATAATTATCATCGAAATTTCCTGCGCTAAATTCGGTCGTTTGTTGAAGAGCTTTCTTCAAAATTGCATACAAATCATGCAAGTCATATTTTTCGATTTTTACCTTAGAAATAAGGCAATTAAACTCAGAAATATCCACTCCAATTGAATTTAGACCTAATTCTCCACATTGTACTAAAGTAGTTCCCGACCCCATAAAAGGATCAAGGACTACTTCTCCTTTTCCGAAATAGGCTTCTTCTTTAAACTCGTTAATATGAGAATCTAAGAAATACTCGACAAGCTGAGGAATAAACTTTCCTTTGTATGAATGTAATCTATGCACATGCTTAGTTCTTTCCTTCTCTCTCAATTCCTCAAAGCTTAAAGCCCAATTGAGCTTCTCTCCTAATCTATCTTCCCATTTTTTTTGTTTCTGTATATATTTTTCATCATAATATTGTTTTAATTCTTCCTTTTTTACTTTAACTGAACTATTTTCTTTAACCTTTGGTATTTTACCATATTGTATTAAATAGGAAATATTTTCTTTAGTTATATTCATATCGATATAGTTGGAAGCCCATTCGGAAGCTTCGCTGAGGGTCAAAGTTTCGTCAATACTATTATGTATTTGTGGATTCATTATTTTTAAAATAATAAATAATTCAACAAATGTCAAGTTCATTATGAAGATAAAAAAAGTCAAAATTTCGTATAGAGATCGAAATCCTAAAAACAAGAAAGGTTGTTTCTTGACAAGTTTTTAAAAAATCGTAAGATTTAAGTTATGGGTTACGTAATAAGCAAACCTTTAAGAGAAGGTGGTGTAGTGAAAGTAAAGATAACTACTATTGAAGGGAGTAGAGGTTTCCCCTTCGAGAGTAAAGAAAGGAGTGTAGAAGAAAAGACTTTAGAAGTGGTGAAAAAAAATAAGATTTACAAGTGGATAAAGAACGGGGAACCAATAAACTTAGCAAACAAGTACATAAAAGGATTTTCTCTAAGGGAATACAGGGAAAAAAATGAGTTAGAAGAAAAAGAAGAAGTAACACTCAAAAATTTCACCGCTGAAGGAGCTTTTTTTGATGGAGGGGTAAATTTCTCCTATGCAGTTTTTGAAGAAAAGGCTTCCTTTTTGGGCGCAACCTTCGGAGATGGGGATATTCACTTTCAAGGTGCAACTTTTAAAGACGGTAATATTTCTTTTGATGCCGCAATCTTTGGGAATGGGGATGTTAACTTCTACAAAGTAAATTTCGGCGACGGGGAGTTTTCCACCTTCGCTACAAACTTCGGAGATGGGAGTATTTACTTTGGAGGCGCAAACTTCGGAAACGGTGATATTTCCTTCTTTGGCGCAACCTTCGGAGATGGGATTGTTTCCTTCGAAGATGCAACCTTTGGAATAGGGAATGTTTACTTCAATGCAAACTTCGGAAACGGAGATGTTTCTTTTAAAGCAAACTTTGGAGAAGGTAATGTTGACTTTAGGCATGCAACTTTCGGAAGAGGAAACGTCTCCTTTTTGGGTGCGATATTCAAAGAAGGGAAGGCTTTGTTTCCCAATTTGAAAATTCAAGGAGATTGGGATATGAGAGTTAGAAAAGCAGACATAATTGATCTTTCGGAGTCAAAAATTTACGGGAATATTGATTTTGGCTTTCATCTAAACAAAGAAGGAAGTGAGTTTACTCCCAATGTTAATAAGTTATACTTGGTTAACACTAAACTTCACGGAAGAATTTACATGGACTATGATAAATTCAACATGCCCGGTGCAATTAACAACCAGGATGATACAACTCATAGGCAAAAACGTGATCAATTTCGATTGTTCAAAGAAAATTTTAGAAATCTTGGGCAATATGACAATGAAGATAAGGCATATGTTCAGTTCATATATCATAAGGTAAGAGATGAAGCAAGCTTTGACAATGATGATTCTAAATGGGCTAAATTTATAAAGGCTATAAAAAGGCCTTCTTTTATTTTTAAATGGTTAGTATATGAGAAGATAGGGCTTTATGGTACTAGCCCCGCTAGGGTTGCGTTAAGCATGCTAATTACCCTAGGATTATTTACGCTTGCGTATATACCTTTAGCCAGTACCATAAACCTCCCAGAAAACATATCTCCGTTTTCGGGAAAGATTATTAATGCCTTTTATCACAGCGTTATCACTTTTTTGACGATAGGATACGGACATGATTATATAAATCCTCAAATTTTATTAGGTAGAGTTTTGTCCGGCCTCGAGGGTTTTGCTGGTCTTTTCCTAATGTCCTATTTTACAATTTCTTTTGTCAGGAAGGTATTAAGATAAAGATGCTTTTTAGATAAAAAAATGCAAAAAGAAAAACATTCTTTAAAGGTGGTAAAAAATTGCAAGAAAAGAGAAACATTATATATAATAAATTAAAGAAAATCAGAGATTTGATAAATGAACCAAGAAAACAATATCTGTTAACTCAGGATAAAGAGGGTTGGCAAAAATTGAGTTGCTCGCTTGATGTTGTTGATTATACTCAATTGGCTATTAACTTTTATCTTGATTCAGAATTTCCAGAACCTTCCGGAGGAAAATTTCTTTTTTCATACGGGTTACTTCAGAGTTTGTATGTTCAACAAGATGCAATAAAAAACATATGTGAAGTTTTTGGATTAAAAATTAATTATAAAAAAGATTATCCAATTCTTAAGGATATAAGAGAAAAAAGAAATGATTTAGTTGGACACCCAACTAACAGAAATGATAAATCGGTTCATTATTTGACACCAGATTATCTGACAAAAACAGAATTTAGGGTTCATTCTGTTTACTCTGGTAAAAAATATAAAATGCAAAAAATAGATATTGAGAAAATTATAGAAAACCAAGAAACATTAATAGTAGATATAATAGAGAAGCTAGAAAATAAAATTCTCAAGGAAATTAAAGCCCATAAGAAAAAATTTATTAATAGTAAAATGAGTGATATCTTTACAAGATTTACTCATTACCAAATAAGTAAACTCCATGACGCCTTTTACGAAAACTCTGTACCCCAGGACATTGATACCGCGAAACATTTCTTAGAGAGCATAGAAGAACAAATCGAAGTATTTAAAAAAGAGATCAAAAAAAGATATGAATCCTTAGAAGCAGTTCCATTAGTGGAAATTGAATATGAAGAGATTGAAAGTATTTTAAAATTCATAAAAGATAATTTAGAAGGTAGAAGAGATGAAGATATAAACTTAGTAAATCCAGTTATTGATACCTTAAAGAATAAAATTTGTTCACTCATAAAAATTTGCAAAGATATTGATTCGGATTTTTCAAATAATAAAAAAAGAAGAAAAAGAAAAGTTTGAAACAAAAATTGTTTTAGAAAACTTAAAATATTTTTCAAAAAAGATTGGCGAAATTGCCTTGAAGGTGCGAATCGATAGAAAGAATCTGTCTGTCTTCCTCGTCTGTTGATTTCCGCGCATATATGAAAATTTTTGATATTATTTGTCCTCCCAACCAAACCAAGAATTAAGTTTTTTATACAAACTAGGAGTAACACCCTCACTTTTCTTCACTAAGTCTTTTAACAAACGCCCTGTAGAAACATACTTATAAATTTGATCGTTTGTTAAAGAAGCCTCAGCTATGCGAGTTATTTCTTTTTTTGATAATTTTTCGAATAAAAATAAAATTTTAAAAACATCCCTAGTTGCCTCAAAATATCTACTATTGATAAAACTTTCAATAATAACACTTCTTAATTGAGGAAATTTATTCTTCTTAATAATCTTCTTCACTATTGCAACACCATAATCAAGGCTACTCTTATTATTAATATTCAAAGCCTGGTACTTGTTAATGAAACCATACGGGTCATATTTAATCTTCAAAGGTAATATACATTTATTAAGACACTCGGCTATTCCACACTCCTGATCTGTCCACTTAGATTTTTTGAAATCTTTTGTTAAATAAGGAATAAATATATCACATTTTTTTAAATTCTCCCGGATCTCTTTAACCCACACACTGGAAGGATTAATATCATCATGCCCTACAAAAACTTCAAGCCCAAAATTCTCTAATTGTCTTTTTATTTTCCCTACCACTTCCTTATCCTTAGTAGAATAGCTTATAAAAACCAAAATCCTCTTTTTTAAGTCAACAGACTCTTTTTGATTTAACTCTTCTAAATATCGGCTCCCTTTCATAGTTAATCTATATCCCAGATAAGCACTGTCTAACTCTACATAATTAAGTTTACGAGCTTGATTTAAGTAATACTTAAAATCGTCTGGTCCTTTGACAAATAACAAAGGAAAATCATAAAAAGGAGTAAATCTTACAAAACCTCCAGGGCTCTTTAGTTTACTAGAAATATGCTTTAAGAGTAAATGAATTGATTCATCAGAATTGGAAGGAATTTTGACAGTATCCAAAAGATTCTCAAAATCCTCATAATTAAAATATAAATCTTCGCCATTTTCGAAGCGATTTCTAACTGCTCCAGAAAGCAAATGACGAGGAGCAATTTTACTTAAATCTGAAAAGGCAGCAATATCACTCAGCACATATTTGCCACAACGTTTACATGAAACCAAATAAAAATCTTCAGCGCCAGGGTTCGCTTTAATTTCATATTCTTTTATACCGCAGACCGGACATCTATTTAGAATAGCCATAATAAAACTCTTTTTTTAGCATTAAAAAAAGACCACTAAAAATCAAGCGTTTTTCTCTCTCTACGCAGATTCTCTTCTACCAGCTTATCTAGTTCAGGGTCATCTTTCTCAGCACCTTCCTGATAATAAATATCACTAATATTCCATTTTCTATTAGATATAATAAAACCGATACTAACCCATCTTTCTGCTCTACATTGGTATTTTTTTAGTCTTGAATATCCAGTCAATTTTTTTATAAATTCTCTTCTGCCTGTATGTGTCATAAAAGTATAACCTGTATCTAGTGTTTTATTTAAATACCCAGTAAAATCATGTTCCTTACTATCTCTAATAGTTTCATTAATAATTTTATTAATTCTTTTAATCATCATATTTCTACTATCGTGAGGCACATCAAGGAGAGCACTAATCACATTTGTATGCCCTAAATTATTCTTGAATTTTTCTAACAATTTTATAATCTTTTTCCATTCGTCTTCTATTTCCAATGTTGGCTTATCTCCATCAAGTAAGTAGTATCTATCAAAATCGAGGACTAGACTATTCTCTAAGAAAACAAGGTCAACCTCATTTCCATCTCCAGTTAAAGGAGTATATAAATTCCCTCTCGACAAATAGTAACTTAAGAAGGCCAATTCATCTATTCCATAAAATATATCTTTATCAAGAGCTTTTAAACGACTTTCTAAATAATGTATAAAAATCCCAGGCGATTCGATATGATTTGTTATTATATCTAACTCAAAAAGATTCACAGACCAAGGGTATTCATCCTCTTGGAAAAGACCTAATGACCGTAACCTCTTTAAACCTGTAGATAGAGACATAAGAGGTTCAAGAGTTATATTAATTAGGATAAAACTATCCATAGTTTCATCAAAATCAATGATTGTTTCCTCATCTTTCTTGTTTTTGAATATTGCTCTTTTTGTAGACCTTATATAATTTTCTACTTCCATACCTTGTGTATAAGCCCTTTCTATCAATTTTTTCAAATCTGATTGCAATCTTTTTACAGCACCTCTCTGGGCTGCTTTCGAGAAATTCCCTGACTTAATTTCTATAATAAATATTTTATTGTCGTATTTGAAAAGAACGTCTACTTCCCGCTCCTTCCCTTTATAATTATAACTCAAATTTCTATGAAAAATATTATTAGGTAATACTCTCGATAAAAATTCACAGGTCTTATCCTCAGTAAACTTTGATTTAGCTTTCTTCTGATATCTCTCCCACAGTTCCGACTGGTTGAGCTTTTCTGGCTCCAACAATGTCTCAAGAATCAAAGGCAATTGCCCTATTAAATCAGAAAAAGCTGGGGAAAAATGATATTTATCATCTATATTTATAATTGGATGGGTACAAATAATATTATCATCTAATATAGATTCATATTCTTCGTTTTCTCCAAATTTACAACTCAAAACGTTTACATAGTTTCTAAAAGATTCTGTTTTTTTTATATTTTCTTCCTTGCAAAAATCATCAATTTTAAATAAAAATATTTCTTGAGGTAAATAGAAAAAGATAAATTGATAATATAAGTTAAGAATTTCCTCGTCATCCTTCGTAGAATAACTTGCTCTAAACATTTTTCTAATCTCTTCTCCTTTTACTGACTCTTTCAATTCTTTTTCAGCCTTCTTTTTACTTCCCTGGGACTCTCTAACCCTTTTCTGTACAAGCCTCTCATATCTTCCTACTATCCGTTTGCTGAAATTCAGCGCATCTTTCGGAGTAAAACCGTAAGTATCAAAATAGTAATCCTTAAGTTTATGGAACACATCATTAATTAGCTGATCAATTTGGAAAGGATACAAATTTGGATTGATTTGTCCAATAATCTTTTGCAATCTTGAAATTAAGATTACTCCGTCTTTTTCGGAAACTTTCTCTTTCTCAGACTTTTGAAGGATTAAATGATCTCTATAAGAAAAAAAATATTCATTTATAAGTGATACACTTCTTCTTATATCACCTTCTTGAAGTTGTCTACCATTAAAATTTTTATATTTCAATATTAAACCAGCTAAAAATTGGATGGAGGGATTATCTTTAAAAACTTTTAAATCTTCGCTAATTTTATCATAAAAAAAGTCAGAATACGGCTGAGGCGTTAATGAATTCAAAAATGATATATGGCAAAGAAGTTCAATACAATCAACATCTTTTATTAGTTCAATCAATTCTTCTTTTATTTTGTTCTTCTTTGAAGCGGATTTTTTCAAACCTTTTAAAATTTTGTCTCTCATTTCATTTTGCATTTTAAATCAAATCCCCTAGAATTCTTTAACACCTCAATTCTCTTACTCTTTGATTCAGTTTAAGTATAAATTATCTTAAAATCAAGGGGGTTTTCTTAAGAAAAAACCGGTTCGAACTTTGTTTTAAAAAATAGGCAATACTGACAAAAACTTCGTTTTTAGTTAATAGTGAAATAGTAAATTAGTTAAATAGCAAAAAACGCTAAGAAGATTCAAAAGTAAAAATTGTAGTTTTTGTTTTTTATTGACTGGTGACTAGCGACTGATGACTAATGACTTTATTTCATTTATTTCTTCTTTTTCTTTGAAAGGCGTTAAGGTTTTTTCAATCTTTAGATAAGAATTTGTTTGACAATTTGAAGTATTTTTTTATAATATTATAAAAAAGGAGAGGAAAATGGTAAAAATAGTTATTAATTTATTTTGTGTATTAGTAATAATTGGCAACGCCAAGGAGATCGACCTGGGGCCGGAAACATTTTCGGACATTGAGGCAAAAGCAGAAAGCTCAATGAGATGGAAGGACGGGCACATGCAGCCCTTAAACCGCAGCAAGGTCATCACCTATGAGGTCACGGACGAAAACGCATGGCCGTTGTTGGAGAAGAGCCTGATTGAAAACGGCATGAGTCCAGATCTAACTGGCAATTTATTGCGCTATCTGAAAAAGTACCCTGATCCGCAAGGCAAGCTTGTTTTTCAGGTAGGCACCACAGTATTTGTAGGCACTGAAGAAGCATTAACAAAAACCCACACCTACACAATAGCCGGATTACAGCGGTTTTATGAAAACGGCGAGACGATGCTTTTCATTGCACATCGGGTAAAGAATAAAATCCAGCGTATTGACCTTTCAGACGGCGCCATCGTTATTACCCAGAACGGAAGTTTAAAGAACTATAATGTGGAACATCACCTTTTAGACCAGCAGAACAATGTAGAAACCTATAGCATTGCGATGTACAAAGGCGGTAAGCTGTTCGGAACCACGGTACGTATGAACACCTATGGCGCGGAACTTTTATTCGACGAAAATTTTGAACTGATGCCAGAGACATTTGAAAATTTAAGGTACGGCGACACGTTTACAGGGTATACCGGAGCGGGGTACACCTTCAGCAAAGCGCCGGAAAAAGGCGGCTTTATCTTAACTGACAAGGCAACCGGGAAAAAGAAAGCCCTGTTCAGCTGGGCGGGATGCAAGCTCATACTCAAGGATGAAACATCAGCCGTAGGCGGCGCTCAGCAGGTATTCGAACGTGTGATCCGGCAGAAAGTGACCTTGAACATTCCCCAATTCGGAAGCAGTAAGGGCGATATCCTCACCTATGACCGGCGCACGAAAGAACACAACAATTTGCAGATTTCAAAAATCGGAGCAGTCAGTAAAACCGTTACCTGCAGCAATCTGCTGGGCCAGATGTTAGAGGATCAGAAAACATACAATTGCAGTAGTGACGGGCAACATTGGGACTTGGTTCGTATAAGCAACTTCCATACCCTAAAAGATATGTCCGCTGGCAAGCATGGCGAGCAGATCACGATCTTCATGTCCTCCAATGTGCGCGACCGGGGCATACGTGTCTGGACCGGTACCAAAGAGGGCAAGATTTACACTGAGTATCCGGACGGGATAGTGGTGCAAACCGGCTGGCAGGAAATGCGCATAGTGATCGATGAAAAAACCGGTAATAAGTTTAAATTATTAATGTCCCGCGGCATGCAAAAGTCTGAACCGTGGGTGGGGCCCAAAGATAAAATTACTTACAAGGAAAACTTCGACGGCTCATTAACCGCCATCAGCGAGAGTGAACGGGGTACGCACACGATAGATGGTATTGAATACCCTGTAGAGGTCCATCGTAGGTTGGGCATAAAAGGTAAAGATATACCAGGCACTTACACCTTTGCCGGCATCACCTATCAGGAAGTCAACAAACGATTCAAGCCACTCTCAGTCCAGGAATGGGGCATGGTGAATGACGAGGTCGTGCAAATTCGATACGATGCCCGCAAGGGTTTACTGGAAGACAAACCCACACCTGGTGTGTGCCAAATGTTGAACGGTGACACGTACAAACAAGAGAAACCCGGCGGCACTACTTGGGTAAAAATCTTAGAGCGAGTATATACGTTGCACGGCAACGAGATCGTGGCTGCCACTCGTAATCCGAACAAGAAGGATGCGCCGTGGAGTTATCAGACCTGCAATGGTGAAACCTGGGTACAAGACCCGAAAAAGGGCTGGGTGAGGTCTACGGTGTCCACGTATAAATGATAGGGAAACTTATAATCTTAGTTAAGAGGAACCCGAAAAAATAGGAAAAATCGTCCGAAAATCCTATCATATACAAAAACAAAAAGCACATATCTATGCTGTAAAATTAACTATACTTAGAAAAGAAAAAAATCAATTTGAAAAGCAAGGATTAAATTCGGTGGTAACAGGGTAACGGGGGCAGCCCTTCTTTCAAATGTGAAATGAGTGATTTGTTTAAGAAATCTCGAAAACAAGAAAAAGGCGACCTTCAGGTCTTAGGTCTTAGGTGTTCGGTATTAGTTTCCACCCTGCCAAATCAAACATTAAAAAAAACATGAGGGGATAAAACTTTCAATTCAAAAGAAAAGTCACAAAATCTTATGTTGACAGAGATTGGATTTTCTTTATACTTATAAGTAGAAGTTGTGAGGATATATAGATAATATGCTAATGTATATTAATCATCTGGCAATTTTGAACACGTAAATTTTTAAATAAAGGAGTTTAAAAATGAGAAAACTTATTTTAACACTTTTTATCGGATTTTTGATAGGGAATGCATACGGTCAAAATAAAGTAACCATCAATGCAGATTCGGCTAAAATACAGATAAGTAAGCATATTTACGGACACTTCGCCGAACATATCGGTGGAGTGATATATGACGGAATATATGTCGGCGAAAACAATAAAGATATCCCAAATACTGCCGGCGTGCGGAATGATATAATCCAAGCTCTTAAAGATTTAAAAATTCCAAACTTACGATGGCCCGGAGGGTGTTTTGCAGATACTTATCACTGGAAAGATGCTATTGGTCCTAAAGATGAAAGAAAACCTATCGAAAATTTATCATGGGGTAATTACCGCGAGGATAACAGTTTCGGCACGCATGAGTTTCTCAACTTATGCGAACTGTTAGGCGCTGAACCGTATTTGGCTGTCAATATGAATACAGGCACTGTACAGGAAGCTGTCGAGTGGGTACAGTATACAAATCACGCAAACGGAACCAGTTATCTTACCGACCTTCGCGAAAAATATGGACGCAGCAAACCCTGGAAGGTTAAGTATTGGGGAATCGGCAATGAATCCTGGGATTGCGGAGGTCATATGACCGTAGACTATTACATTAATCTATATAAACGATACGCTACTGCCATGACTAACTACTTTAATACAGAAAAACTTTTTAGAATCGCCGTAGGGCCGGGACTCCCCGACTATGACTGGACCGAAAAAATAATGAAAAACATTCCTGCCAGACGTTTCGAGGGGTTATCTATACATCATTACGCTGTTAATTGGGAGCACAAAAGCTCATCTTATGAGTTTACGGACGAGGAATACTTTACCACCATGGAAAAAGCCTGGTTTATGGAGGAATTTGTAACGAAAAACAGTGAAGTTATGGACAAATATGATCCTGAAAAAAGAGTGGCTTTAATCGTGGATGAGTGGGGAGGCTGGTACGATCAAATCCCCGGGGGGAAAGGCGCATTATATCAGCAAAATACCATCCGTGATGCTATGATTGCAGGCCTCACACTCAATATTTTCAACAATCACGCGGACCGTGTTAGAATGGCTAACCTGGCCCAAACTGTCAATGCGCTTCAGTCGGTAATTCTAACTAAAGAGGAAAAAATGATTCTGACTCCGACTTATCATGTTATGGAAATGTATAAGGTTCATCAGGATGCACTTTTAGTACCGCTTCAGGTTGCTTCTGAAGATTTCGTTCTTGGAAAAAGAAAACTTCAAGCTGTTTCCGTATCGGCTTCCATAAACAAGTCGGATCAAATGCACATTTCATTAACAAACATCGATAATAAAAATAACCAAAAAGTAGAAATATCTCTAAAAGGTTATAAGGCTAAAAATGTAAAAGGAAGAATATTGACCTCACCTGAGGTTCAGGATCATAACACATTCGAAAATCCCTCGAAGGTTGCCCCCCAAAGTTTTAATAAGGCAACATTTTCAAGTGATAATTTAATTGTAAACATGCCTCCCAATTCAGTCGTCGTTCTAAAATTGGATAAACAATATTGAACTCTCCATATAGACAAAAAACCGTTTCGATTTTTCTTTAGACAAACGCCGCCGTAGGCGGCAACTTTGTTTTAAAAAATAGGCAATACTAACAAAAACTTCGTTTTTAGTTAATTGGTTGAGTGGTAAAGTCGTTAAATAGTAAAAAACTTTAAGAACATTCAAATGTAAAAATTGTATTTTTTGTTTTTTATTGACTGATGACTGGTGACTGAAGACTAATGACTTTATTTTATATAATTCTTCTCTTTACAACAATTATTTTAAAAAGGATTCTTCTGTTTTGGGTGGGGCGGTCGGGTCTTTTTCTGATATTTTTTACGATTTTTCACGCCACCAATTACCACCTGTATCTCAGACTCCAAAATCCTATATTGACAAAATTTGAATTCTCCTTATAATTCTAACATGAAAGTTAAGGAAATATATAAATAATATGTTGATGTATATGAAGTTAACCAGAAACGTTGAAATCAGTTTAAACTATGTTATGCACCTATTAAAAAATCTACAATTTATATTCTGGCATAATGCCACGATAATCCTAATTTAAGCATGTTTTCGAAGGGAATAAAATGAAAAATGTTTTATTATTAAGTTTGATCTGCTTGGTATTTATATCTTATGGATGCACACCGTCTTTTTCCACATTAACAAATAATGAACGAGTATATCCTGCCACTCAATCTACTAATATCAAAGTAACTACAAACGATAAAATTGAAGGTAAATACTCAGAGATAGGTTATATTTTTGCCAACGGAAAAACCATTAGCTCTTCCATTGAAAACTTGAAATTGAAAGCAGCCGAACTGGGAGGTACAGCGGTTATCAAACTCCAAACGTATGTGGAAAGAAGTTACCTGATAATACTAATTATTCCCATTCCGTCCATTCACTATTATGCTCAGGGTATAGTCGTTAAACAATAATTTGATAACTATATATAAATGGAAAATATAATTATGAAAAAAAAGGGATTTCAGCTTCTAATATTATCGACTATGATTACATTGCTGACAGGATGTGGTACTGTAAGTATGTACTATTTAAACGATGGCGTAAATAAATTTCCTGCAACATCGGCTAATAAAGTAATGATTTTCTCTGAGCACACCGTTCCCGACACATCCTATATTGAAATGGGTTACGTTTCCGTCCATGTTATAAATGTTAGCAGCGGCGATCAATTAAAAGAGGCAACCAAGAAAGAAGCTGCCTCCATTGGAGCCGATGCTGTTATTGACTTCAGAATATCTGGAGCAGGTGGGATTGCCGGTAATTATGCTGTTTTTGATTACAGGATATACGGTTTAAATGCAGGCGGAATTGCAATCAAGTATAAATAGTTTTGTCTGAGAAAATAAAAATTAAGTAGTTAGTCACGGACAAGTGAAAAGCTACGCCGTTAGGTACTTAGCATGTTTGATAACAATATGGAGACAATAATTATACTAACCGTAGCTGTATTATAAGTTTCAGTTCAATCTATCTTTTCTTAAAGACAACCCTTGAAGTGTGAAATGATTGATTTGTTCATTGGAATTTGATTTTGTACTGGTTCACCGGAAATCGGACAAAACGAGTTCCCTAAATAAGTTGGATTTTGTTTTGTTTTTTTCTCTTCTAATTCTTCTCGCATTTTCTAATTTCTTTCTTCGTTCTTCTAAGATCTGTTCTTTTCTACCCGTTAACATATCATAAGGAGTTACATAATCAATAGCACTATGTAACCTTTCATAATTGTATTGATATATATATCTATCGATTATCTTCCTTGCATCATCAATAGAAAGAAAACTGTTTCTTCTTATGCATTCTTCTTTAGCTGTTTTAA
>Ga0315548_1001186_pt1 | contig 22556 bp, 16 predicted proteins | sample SalMarSW160110MG_2_FD_202540 | JGI IMG/M metagenome (GOLD analysis project Ga0315548, IMG submission 202540) | Salt marsh sediment microbial communities from the Plum Island Ecosystem LTER, Massachusetts, United States - Salt Marsh Sediment SW1601-110 ...
GTTTATGGATACCGGTATGGGATCGGATGCGTACTCGGTGATCGAATTAAAAATGGTGGAAAGCATCCTCAGTGATAATTCTGATGAGCGGCGCCGCTTGTTTGAAGAATCCGCCGGCGTTACGAAGTATAAACATCGAAGAAAAGAAGCAACCCGTCGATTGGAAGTTGTGCGGCAGGATCTCATAAGGGTAAACGACATCATTCGCGGTGTAGAGAAAGCGGTAAATTCCCTGGAACGTCAGGCACAGAAAGCTGAAAAATACAACGAACTCGTAAAACAACTACAGGAGTTGGAAATAGAGCTGCTAAATCGCGAGTATTCCGGCGTTGTGTTGAAGATCGATCCGCTCGCTCGGCAGCTCACCGTTGCCGTAGATGAGAAAAATCGTCTTGAAGTGGAGGTCAGGCAGGAAGAAGCACTGCTTGATGTACTAAGGCAGGAATCGGAAGAATTGGAACGGCAGCTTGCAGCCACACAGGAAGATCTAGTATCTCGTCAGTCGGTTATGCATGAGTTGGAACAGCATCGCGCAACGGCGCAGGAACGCAGGCGTTCGCTTTTATCTAACATTGAACGCTTTGAACGAGAGAAAATAGAACTGAGTCAACAACGCTTAGAACTTGAACAGAAACAAACCGGATTTGAACGGTCGCTGGAACTTCTTCAGACAAAAATTGGTGCGGCTGAAGAAGTCTATATTAAGAAAAAAACTCAACTTGATGAATTTGAGATACAACTAAACGGAAAGCGTGCCGAACTGAAAGCTAATCAGGATCAAGTCATTACTTTAATGCGTGAACTATCGGAATTACGCAACCGCGAAAATCAAGTGAAAGCGCGTATTGAAAACATACGCGGCCGTGTCGGATATACAAAAGAAGAGAATGCAATATACCGTCTGGATATAGAAAAAAATGCCGAATTGATTTCGAAGTTAACGGCGGAAAATAAACAACTGCGCCTTGCGTTTGCCGAAGCCGAAGTTCGTACACATCAAATGGAAGACTATAAGCAGCAGCTGCAGGATGAAATTGAGAAACTGCGCCGGCAAGATCACGAAGTACTCGGAGATATCGAACGGAAACAGGCGCGTATCGACTTTTTAAGGGGATTGGTGGAGAGTTACGACGGGTATTCCGAAGGTGCGAAATATCTCATCACCAGCGATGAATGGAGCACGAAGATTCAAACGACAGTAGGTGAGGCAGTGCAGACCGAGCCGCAATATCGCATTGCTATAGAGACGGCGCTGGGCGAATCGGCCGGATATGTTGTTGTAGAAAACGTACAGGAAGCGTATGCTGCTATCGATTTTTTGAAAAAAAATAAAAAGGGAAAGGCAACATTTATCTGTCTTGATCGGCTGCCGAGCATAAGCAATCATCGTGTTTCGATTCAAAATTCCGGTGTGATCGGGTGGGCAAGCAATATTGTTCAATTTAGTATCAACTATGAGCGGCTTTTCAACTTTCTCTTCGACGAAACCTTGCTAGTGAACGATGTCGAATCGGCACTTATTGTTGTGAAGGATTATCCGAACATCCGCTGTATCACTCTCGATGGAGAGATTGTTACTGGTAAAGGTGTGGTCCGTGGCGGCAGCGTACGGCAGGATGAAGGCGGGCACATCAGCAAGAAGTCGCAGCTGGAGGAATTTACAGCGGACGTTAATAAGCTTCGGGAAAAACACGAGCGCATCGAGCACGACCTTAAGGAAAAAACGGAAGAATTGGAAACCGTCAATCTGAAAAAATTGACGGAGGAAGCACGTACTATAGAGCAGCAAAAGACTTCCGTAGAGATTCGTATCGCACAATTAGAGTTTGAAAAGAAACGTGCACAGGATAATATCGAACGCAACGAAACGGAAACTGAAAAACTGGCGCAGGAAATTGAACTGCTCAACAAAGAACTTCAGACGCTTGCGCCGTCTATGAACGAATTGGAGCGCAGGCAAGCAGAAGCTGAACAGCAGGTTGGGGCGGCAGCGAGTGAAGTCGAGACAATGGAAGCGCTCTGGAATGAATATTCCGGCGTGGCAAATGAGGCAAACCTTGCTGTTATTGCATTGCAAAGCGAAGAACGCAGCGTCGTGCAGGCGAAAGACTATGCTATATCGACAATGCAATCGATTTCAGCAGTATTCGATCAGCGAACGGAAGAAATCTTCAAAGCAAAAGAAGATAGTGCGTCACTAGATTCTGATCTAGAAGCTATTACAGCAAGTCTCAAGGAAGCTCGCAAGGAATACAGCGCGGTAATGGAGCAGAAAAAATCGTTTGATCAAAATTTTAGCGTTAAACGCGGCCATATTCATGAAATTGAAATGAAGTTGAAAGATGAGCGGCTTCTCCAAGAGGGTTCCTTGAAGGCGGCGCACGATTTGGAAATCAAGATTCAGGAACTGACGATGAAAGCAGAGAATCTCAAATTGCGTGCGAAAGAGGATTTCGATTTTGATATACAACTACAGGAGTATGAAGATGCCGATCGGTATAATTTTGCCGCAGTACGCGAAGAAGTGCACAAGCTAAAAGACAAAGTTCATTCGCTTGGCGCAGTAAATTTTGCCGCGTTCGATGAGTACAAAAGCGAAAAAGAAAGACTCGATTTTATGTGCGCTCAGCGGAATGATCTAGAGCAGTCGGAAAAAACGGTCATGGAAACGATCGACGAGATCAACATGACGGCTCAAAAACAATTCTTGGAAACATTTGAACTCATTCGCGAGAATTTTATTTTGACTTTCAAGGGATTATTCGATGAAGGGGATGAATGCGATTTGCGTCTGGATGAAACACAACCCGATCCGTTGGAAGCGAAAATTGAAATCATGGCAAAACCGCGCGGCAAGCGCCCGACATCTATTGATCTACTTTCCGGCGGAGAAAAGACACTGACGGCAATTGCATTGTTATTCGCCATCTATCTTGTCAAACCGAGTCCATTTTGTATTCTTGATGAAGTGGATGCACCGCTGGACGATACGAATATTGATCGATTTGCGCGTATACTCCGGAAATTTTCCGACAATACACAGTTTATTATAGTTACTCATAATAAACGGACTATGGAAGCAGCAAATGCGATGTACGGCGTTACTATGGAAGAGGAAGGTATTTCAAAGCTTGTATCGGTTCGTTTTAACGAAGTTCAGAACAATTAGGATAAAAAATTGTAGGGATGAGGTAATCTCACCCCTACGGAAGATTTATGATTCGTGTTTTTTGTGATTTTGATGGAACTGTGTGCTTGCAGGATGTGGGCCAGCAGTTCTTTCGGGAATTTGCCGGTGAGAAAGCAGAAGTGAGTGTTCAACGGCTACTCGGCGGTGAAATCACCATGCAAATGTGGTTTATGGAATTATGCAATGCGATTCCTTCTATCACACGCGGTGACTTATTAAAGTATGTGGACCAATTTTCTATCGATCCGCATTTTTCTGAGTTTGTCCGTTTCTGTACAGATCGTGACATATCGGTTACAATTCTTACCGACGGTTTGGATGTGTATGTGGAACGTGTTCTATCAAATGGAGGCGTAGGTCACGTACCGTTCTTTGCGAATCATGCGGAGTTTATCGAAGAGAGACTGAAGGTTTCCTTCCCGTATGCAGATGCAGAATGCAGTTTATGCGGTAGCTGTAAGCGGAATCATATGCTTAATGCATCGGCAGATGAGGATATCATCGTATATATCGGCGATGGATATTCAGATAGATGCCCAATACGATATGCAGATTTTGTGTTTGCAAAGCGTCATTTGATAAAATACTGCCAGCAGCAGAATATTACATTTTTTGAATTCAATAATTTTAATGATGTGCAGGTGAAACTGACAGAAATTCTTAAGCGAAAACGTATTCGCTGCCGCCAGGAAGCTGCAATGGCGCGGCGGGAAGTATTTATGCAGGGATAGTTACAATTCAAATCCCCCTATCCCCCTTTTCTGAAAAGGGGGAGCAAGGGGGATTCGTAAGTTTGAAGGTGTATGATTTGTTAGGACGAGAAGTAGCGACCTTAGTAAACGAAAAAAACCGGCAGGAACATATACATAGCAATGGAATGCAACCAACCTGCCCAATGGTGTTTATTTTTACCAGTTGAAAGCTGGATCGTTTACGCAAACTAAAAAACTTGTTTTGATGAAATAGGATTACGCAAAGAAAATAAATTGCCACGACGTTTACGTCGTGGGTACATAAAAAAAAATAATATATGGCTTTAGCCACAGATCAAAACAGTATTCAATCATTGCGGCTAAAGCCGTGAATGATTTATTTTTTCTTCCACGAGCTGAAGCTCGTGGCAATAAAGATATTTTTAGCACATTTTTTGCAGATTGCATAACATCAATTATGAAGGAACTAAGAAAAAATATATTTACGCTTCGCAGCTATACTCCGATTCCATTTTTATTGGCGATGATTATTTTCGCTCAACCGACATTGATGACAATGATAATTGGAGCTGCTCTGGTGGCTTTTGGTGAGTCGATAAGATTCTGGGGCGTTGCGTATGCCGGGAGTTTAACCCGTGTGACAGGCAGTGTCGGTGCGCCGGAAGTGATTACAGCAGGGCCGTTTGCTTATGTACGTAATCCGCTGTATGTGGGAAATATGCTTGCTTATATAGGTATCGGTATTATGTCTAATGCACTGTTTCCATGGCTGTTGGTCGGTGCGGCAGTGTATTTTGCATTTCAATATTTTCAGATTGTTCTTGGAGAAGAAGAATTTCTTGTCAAGGAGTTTGATGAGGGATATATCGAATATAAAAAGAACGTTCCGCGTTTTATTCCGCGCATAATGCCATATAAACATCCTTCGCAAGCGAATCAACATGCACGCTGGGATGAAGCGCTGCACTCCGAACGTCGGACTTTTCAAGCATTGGGCTTAGTATTGCTGGCTCTTTTCGTTCTTTGGTATATGAGGTAATTTGTGGCTAAACGCGTCATGATTATTGCAGGAGAGGCATCGGGCGATTTGCATGGCTCCGGTGTGGTGCGTGAGTTGAAGCGCCTCTCTCCGGGTATCGATGTGTACGGCGTCGGCGGCGATAAAATGAAGCACGAAGGCATGGAGAATATCTATCACATCAATGAATTGGGTTTTATGGGATTTACCGAGGTGCTTAAACACCTCCCGTTTATTAAAGCGATGGAACATGCGCTGGGGCAAATTGTAAAATTCAAAAGGCCCGATGTTCTTCTATTGATAGATTATCCCGGATTTAATCTCCGGTTTGCGCGTATTGCAAAGCAATATAATGTGAAAATCGTCTATTATATCAGTCCGCAGGTATGGGCATGGCATAAATCAAGAGTAAAGAAAATGAAGGCGCTGGTAGATAAGATGCTGGTTATCTTTCCATTTGAAGTCGATTTTTACCGGGCAGAAGGAATTGACGCAGAATTCGTCGGCCATCCGTTATTGGAGAGCCTGGAACCAACGCTTGATCGTAAAAGTTTCTGTAAAAGATTTGAACTTGACGGGCAAAAGAAAATACTTGCTTTACTGCCGGGAAGCCGGAGACAAGAAATTGAGCGTATATTTCCGGTTATGCTGAATGCCGCGAGAAAAGTCGCAGCAGAAAAAGATATTGAAATTGTTATCGGTGCTGCACCGACAATCGAGGAACAGTACTTCCGGACACTTTACAATCTAAATGATACTCATCTGATCGCAGGTCTGACATATGATGTAATGGCAAATGCAGATTTTGCTTTTGTTGCTTCCGGCACAGCAACATTAGAGACTGCATGCTTTGGAACACCGATGTTCGTTGTGTATAAAACATCATTCCTCACATATTGCATCGGCAGGTTGTTGGTACGTGTGAAGAATATCGGACTTGTCAATATTGTGGCAGGAAAAACTATCGCTCCGGAGTTTATTCAATATCGGGCAAATGCAAAAGAATTGGCAAGCTCGGCATTGAGATTATTAGGCGATGAGAAGCGGTTAATAGACATGAAAACAGAGCTTTCCAAAGTAAAAGGAATGCTTGGAAGTATCGGCGCTTCCCGGAAAGTAGCCGAACGAATATTGGAAATCAAGTGAAAAGTATCAAGTATCAAGTAAAAGTAATCAGTCGTCAGTTGTTACCGTTTACTGATAACTGAGGGAAAAGAATGCGAAAACTCCTGTTGCCGTTTTCTTTATTGTTCTGGTTGGGAGTTGCTGTTCGCAACTGGTTCTTTGACGTAGGAATTCTGAAAACCCCAAAAGTTGGCATACCGGTGATTTCAGTAGGCAATATTTCAGCAGGAGGAGTCGGGAAAACACCGATAATTGAGATGCTTATAGGGAATCTGGGAAACAATAGGAGATTATCGGTTGTCAGCCGCGGGTACGGAAGAAAATCATCCGGAACAATAGTCGTAAATGACGGATACGGTAATTTTGCATCGATAGAAAATGCTGGAGATGAACCGAGTCAGCTTGCAAGTAAATTTCCCGGACTTATCGTTGTGGTCGATGAGAAACGTATTCGCGGCGCTCAGAAAGCTGTGGAACTTGGCGCAGAGATAATATTACTGGATGACGGATTTCAACATCGATATTTACATCGTGATCTGAATCTTGTAGTAATGACAGCAGAAGAAATATTGAACGGTGACTGGTTGCTGCCGGCAGGAAATAGACGTGAACCGATGAGCTCGCTGAAACGCGCTGACAATTTAATTATTACGGGATGTGAAAATATTGAGCAGTTTGACCGGGCATCAGGAATGTTGAAGATGCAATTAAAAACCGGATATTACTCTGCTTCAAAAGCAGAGGAAATAATAGGTTTACAGACGAAATTCAAATCATTCAAGCGGATATTAACAGACGAAAAAAATACAGCCGAACAGTTAGCTGGAAAGAAAATTATTGCTGTTTCCGGAATAGGTAATCCAAAATCGTTTGAATTGTCTCTTACTGATGCGGGAATGGTTGTTGTTAAGCATTTCAAATTTTCTGATCATCACTGGTTTTCTGAAGAAGACATCCAGATGATCATTAAAGCGAGAAAAACGTTGGATACTGATTTTATTATCACAACGGAAAAAGATTATATGCGATTGAGAGATCGATATATCAATTTTTTAAACCTTGAGCCGATAATTATCGCTGAAATTCAGCAAGCATTTATTGCCGGAAAAGACAAGTTAGATATATCGATAAAACATTTATTAGGATAATACAGTTTGAAACTACAGGCACAGGGATTATTTTTTAAAAACTCTCGCGATTTTATCCTTGCGAGGAGTTTGTCAAATAAATATATGAATTATCAATTAATAGATAACTGAAAGGATAATACACACAATGGCAAAAAATAAATACGTTTACTTTTTCGGCGGTGGTCATGCCGACGGAAATGAATCCATGAAAAATCTTCTTGGCGGGAAAGGTGCGAATCTTGCCGAGATGGCCGGACATCCCAAGTTAAGACTGCCGGTTCCTCCGGGATTTACAATTACTACCGAGTTATGCACATATTATTACGATCATAAGAAGACCTATCCTAAGGAGTTAAAAGCACAAGTAGATGCAGCGCTTGCAAAAGTCGAAAAACTTATGGGTAAAAAGTTCGGCAGTACAAAAGAACCTCTGCTGGTCTCCGTACGTTCCGGTGCGCGTAAATCTATGCCCGGGATGATGGACACGGTGCTGAATGTCGGTCTAAGTGAGAGCACAATTCCCGGAATGATTGAACAGACAAAGAATTCGCGGTTCGTATACGATGCTTACCGCCGTCTTATCATGATGTATTCCGATGTCGTGATGGAAAAAGCTGCAGGCATCGAACCGAAAGACGGAAAAGGAATAAGAAAAATTCTCGATGAACGTCTGGGAAAAGTTAAGCAAGAAAAAGGATACAAGAGCGATACGGAGTTGACGGTCGAGGACCTGAAAGCACTGGCTTCTGAATTTAAACAAATCATTAATGATGTATTGGGCAAACCATTTCCTGACGATCCAGCTGAACAATTGTGGGGCGGGATCGGCGGAGTATTCGCAAGTTGGAATGGAAAACGGGCAATTGATTATCGCCGCATCGAGCGTATTCCGGATGAATGGGGAACTGCCGTTAACGTACAGTCGATGGTATTCGGCAATATGGGCGATGACTGCGCCACTGGTGTTGCTTTTAGCCGTAATCCCGGCAACGGTGAGAATCAGTTCTACGGTGAATACTTAGTCAATGCACAGGGCGAAGATGTCGTTGCAGGTATTCGTACTCCTTCGCCGATTAATGAATATTCCAAGAACGATCAGAGCCGGAATTTGCCGACATTACATGATACTATGCCGGGGATTTACCAGGAATTGGACAATATTCAATTGCGTCTTGAGAAACATTACAAGGATATGCAGGATATCGAGTTTACAATTGAAAAAGGGAAACTCTTTATGCTCCAATGCCGTGTCGGTAAACGCAACGGAGGTGCTGCGGTGCGAATTGCAACCGAGATGGTGAAAGAGAAACTGATCGATGCCAAAACGGCGGTAATGCGCGTCGCCCCGAATCAGCTGGTAGAATTGTTATTACCTATGATCGATCCAAAAGCTGAACTGGCCATGCCCGCGATAGCCAAAGGCCTGCCGGCAGGTCCGGGCGGAGCCAAAGGCCGTGCGGTGTTCACTTCACCTGATGCAGTGGAATGGGCGGCGAGAGGAGAAAAGGTTGTTCTCGTACGTGAAGAAACTTCGCCGGAAGATGTCGATGGTATGCATAAAGCGCAGGCAATTCTTACGACAAAAGGCGGAATGACTTCACATGCGGCTCTTGTAGCTCGCGGATGGGGCAAATGCTGCATCGTCGGCTGCAGTGATATTGAAATAGGCGACAATGGTAAATCATTTAAAACAAAAAAAGGCGTTGTTATTAATGAAGGCGATTGGATTACTTTAAACGGAACAAAAGGACTTGCATATCAGGGCAGTATGCCGTTAGTCGATGTAGACCTTGAGCACAATGCTTCATATACGGAGATCATGAAAATGGTGGATAGCGTAAGAGTATTGAAAATCCGTACAAATGCAGATACGCCGAAAGACACCAAAAAAGCAGTCGAATTCGGTGCTGAAGGAATTGGTCTTTTCCGCACAGAACATATGTTTTATGGCGAGGGAAGTGATAAGCCGCTCTTCCTTCTCCGGAAGATGATTATGAGCCGCACGGAAGCTGAGCGCCGGAAGGCTTTGAACGAACTTTTCCCGTTCGTGAAAAACGACATCAAAGCAACGATGGAAGCTATGGATGGCCGGCCGGTAACCATTCGTCTTCTCGATCCGCCGCTGCATGAATTTGTTCCTCATAGTGAAGATAAGATGCAGGCTCTTGCGGCTGAGCTTGGAGCGACTCTTGCCGAATTGCACAAACGCGCAGATTCCCTGCGAGAGAACAATCCGATGTTAGGCCATCGCGGTGTGCGTCTTGGTGTGACGTATCCTGAAATTAGTGAAATGCAGATTCGTGCAATTCTTGAGGCGGCAGGTGAACTAATCAATGAAGGCAAAAAAGCTGATCCGGAGATTATGGTTCCTGTCACATGTGCAGTATCAGAATTGAATAATCAAAAGGTTATCTATGACCGTGTATATGCCGAAGCTTGTGCTAAGCTGGGACTTAATAAAATTCCATGCCTCTATGGCACGATGATCGAGATTCCACGCGCCGCTTTAACGGCTAACCGAATGGCAGAGACCGCTGAGTTCTTCAGTTTTGGTACAAACGATCTTACTCAAATGGGTTTCGGTTTTTCACGTGATGATATCGGTTCGTTTCTTCCGGATTATCTCAACTCAAAAATTCTTCCGATTGATCCATTCCAGTCGATTGACCAGGATGGTATCGGTGAATTGATGAAAGTCGGTATCGAACGAGGACGTGCAACACGGAAGAATCTAAAAGTCGGTATCTGCGGTGAACATGGCGGTGAGCCGGACAGTGTAAAGTTCTGTCATCGTATCGGCATGAACTATGTCAGCTGCTCGCCGTTCAGAGTGCCTATAGCAAGATTGGCGTCGGCGCAGGCAGCAATCGAATCGAAGACTCCGGCATCAAAGAAAGCAGCCAAGAAAAAAGCAAAGAAAACACCGCGCAAGAAATAAGCCGGTGTAAAGTTCACTGAATTATGGAGGGCGGTAAATCCGTTTGCCGCCTTCTTCACCTTATAATAAAAGAAGGGATATGAGCAATGAAGCTCTCCGATTTCAAATATCCGCTTCCGCGAAACTTGATAGCAAAGCAGCCGGCCAATCCGCGCGATCATTCCATGATGATGGTCTTGAACCGTGCTGAAGATACTATTGAAGGAAGGAAGTTCTATGAAATCGCTGGATTTTTTCAAAAGGGAGATTGTCTTATTGTAAATGAAACAAAAGTTTTCCAGGCGCGTCTCTATGGAAAAAAGGAAAAAACGAATGCAAAAATCGAAGTTTTCTTATTGCGCGAGTTAAATGCTGAAGAGAATATCTGGGATGTAATAGTCGATCCGGCGCGTAAAGTACGCATCGGCAATAAAATCTATTTCGATGACGGCAAACTATGGTGCGAAGTTATCGACAATACTACTTCACGCGGCCGCACGGTGCGCTTCAATCATAAAGGTGATTTTTTTAAGATCATCGATAGGATCGGTTTGACACCGCTGCCGCATTATATTAAGCGGGATGCAACTAACAAAGATAAAGAAAGCTATCAGACAGTGTATGCCCGCGTTGTCGGTGCAGTTGCGGCACCGACGGCAGGATTGCACTTCACAAAAGCTCTTATCAAGAAGCTTCATGCAAAAGGCGTGAAGATAGCGCCGGTTGTCCTCCATGTCGGACTTGGTACATTCCGCACGGTCGAAGTGGAAGACTTAACCAAGCATAAAATGGATTCTGAGTTTTTTGAAATCACAAGCGAAGCGGCAAACATTATCAATAAGACAATAGACTCAAAGCATAACGTGTTTGTTGTCGGTACAAGTACATGTCGTGCCGTAGAATCAAGCGTTACTGCAGACGGCCATGTGAAACCGGCTAAAGGATGGACAGATAAATTCATCTTTCCGCCGTATGATTTTAAGGTTGCCGATAAGCTGATTACAAATTTTCATTTGCCGGAATCGACCCTGCTTATGTTAACGAGTGCATTTACAGGGCATGATTTATTAATGCGCGGCTATAAAAAGGCCATCAAAGATGGATACCGCTTTTACAGCTATGGCGATGTAATGCTGATATGGTAGAATGATTGTCTTAGAGGGGCGATTCATTTAAATAATTAAAAGCGAATCCCCCTCTTTTTTATAATATTATTTTTTGGATAAGAGAAATATCTGGAAAATGTCAAGATCAAGGCCAAAAGTCTTAGCAATTATTCCTGCTGCAGGTTCTGGCACGCGTATCGGCGGAGAAATTAAGAAACAGTTTCTTCCATTGAAAGGAAAGCCGATTATTGTTCATACACTCCAGCAATTTGAACACTGTCCGGAAATAGATGAAGTAACGATGGCTATTCCTGAATCGGCATTATCCGATATGGAAGCCGTTGTCGTGCGTTATAGGCTGCATAAAGTCAGTAAAATAATTATAGGCGGCAATAAGCGGCAGGATTCAGTAGGAAATGTTCTTGAACGTTTGACTCTTAAAGATACCGACGTCGTACTTGTACATGACGCCGTTCGGCCGTTCATTGAGACAAAACGCATTACACATCTTGTGAGGGTCTGTAAAGAACATGATACAGCGGTCCTCGCTGTTCAGCCAAAAGATACAATTCGGCGTTCGACAGGCGGAGGTTTTTTCGATAAGACGCTTGATCGCACATCGCTTTGGCTGGTGCAGACGCCTCAAGCATTTCGTGCGAAAATACTGGTGAAGGCGTTCGAAAAAGCTAAAAAGGATAAATTCTATTCGACAGATGAAGCTGCCCTTGTTGAGAGGCTTGGGGTTAAAGTGCGTATTGTTGAGGGGAACTATGATAATATCAAAATAACGACACCGGAGGATTTGGATATGGGTGCGTTGATATTGGATCGATGGCACGCAAAAGGATTGATGTAGTTTGCTTCTTGATAGTGAATTGAATATCTTATATGTAGTTGATTATTTTAAAAATGAAGGATAAATCTGTATGGTTAACATGGTGATTGTGACGCTTTTAAGTTATCTGGTAGGTTCTATTCCGACAAGCGTTATGCTTTCAAAGTGGAGGCATGGATTTGATATTCGAAGCAAGGGAAGCGGAAATGCAGGTGGTACGAATGTTTTTCGTGTTCTTGGCTGGAAGTCGGGCGTTTTTATTATTGTATTAGATGCATTAAAAGGTGTTATAGCTACAACTGTAATTGCGCGATTGTTCTGGGATCCGACATTGCCTTTTTATAACCGTACACCGTTTGACGATTTTACAATTATCCAGATGATTTGCGGCGGTGCGGCTGTTATAGGCCATGTATTGACCGTGTTTGCCGGATTTAAAGGCGGAAAAGGTATTGCAACAGGAGCAGGAATGCTGATTGGCATTGCACCGACAGAATTTGCAGTTTCTATTGTTGTATTTTTTATTTTTTTCTTTGCATTTCGTTATGTGTCATTAGGTTCCATTATGGCAGCAGCAGCTTTTCCGTTGTCGCTGGTTATTCGTTATAATATTCTTTCAGATGAAATTCATAGTTATAAAACACTGGTGTTTTTCAGTACCGGAATTGCACTATTTCTAATTTATTCTCATCGTGCCAATATTAAGCGATTATTGGAAGGAACCGAACGTAAAATCACAAGCTTCAGGAGAAAAACAGAATCTGTAAGTTCCTGAACGGCACTCGGTTCTCAAGTAAAGAATTCTGACCTGACGTATTCTTAATATTATGAAAATTACCGTTCTTGGTGCCGGAAGCTGGGGAACGACACTTGCTCTAGTTTTGCTTGACAATCATCATCAGGTTAATTTATGGACCTTTGAGGATAGGCAGGCAGAATACCTGCGTGAGAAGCACGAGAATGTCGAATTTCTTCCCGGTATCCTTCTGCCGCCTGAAATCGAAATCAAAACGGACATTGAAAAATCATGTCAGGAACGTGATATGATTGTAGCAGCGGTGCCGTCTCAATTCCTCCGTTCTGTTCTCCAGCGTATTGCACATCTCGACCTGCAACATACTATTGTTTGCAATGTCGCTAAGGGTATAGAAAACGGCTCATTAATGACTATGTCTGAGGTTTTACTGGACGTTTTAATGCATGAACGCAGAGAAAACCTTGCGATTTTATCCGGCCCAAGCCATTCAGAAGAAGTAAGTATGAAAATCCCGACTATGGTAGTTTCTGCATCGTTCAAGATGAAAACGGCTAAGATGGTACAGGAAGCCTTCATGACCGATTACTTTCGCGTTTATGTGAACGAAGATATTCGCGGTGTCGAGCTTGGCGGCGCAATAAAAAATGTTATCGCAATAGGGGCAGGATTGAGCGATGGTGCGGGTTTTGGCGATAATACGAAAGCTGCAATAATGACGCGCGGTATATACGAGATCACTCGACTCGGTGCAAAAATGGGTGCACAGCCGATTACATTTGCCGGTTTATCCGGAATGGGCGATCTGATCGTCACCTGCATGAGCAGGCACAGCCGAAATAGATATGTAGGTGAAGAAATCGGAAAAGGGCACAGTGTTAATGATGTTTTAGGCAGAATGGTTATGGTTGCTGAAGGTGTGCCGACAGCAAAGTCCGTCCATCAGCTTGCACAAAAGCATCATATCGAAATGCCGATGGCTCAGGAAGTATATCGTGTTCTCTACGAAGATAAAAATCCACGCCAGGCTACACTCGATCTGATGGGCCGCGATACGCGCGGTGAGGGAGCACATTGAGTAATTTAGATGATATAAAATTCGTAATTAAACCGATATGTTTCAGCAAAGATTTAACTGCTTAAAGCTCTCTATTTAAGCCATTTTTTAGATATTCTCTGAATACAGAGACATCTCAATTCTTAGCCTTTTCTAATAAATAAAGACTTGACATCGTTTTTTTTTCATAATGTAACTGTCGTCAAACCTATCGCCTTATTACTATTTGAGTCAAAGAGGGACGGTGGGGAAAATCAACGCGTTGTATAAGAGTTAAAGAGTTGTAAAGTGAACAACTCTATCTCGGCATTATATGCGCTTTAAAAATGCCCAAGCGCTATGAGGCATTAACAGACACAAAGAACTACAATATGAAGAAGGGGTAACATGAGCACTGCCAGAGAATTCCGCCGATTTTTCCTTATTGCAATAATTTTGTTAAGTTATAGCATCGTGAGCGCTCAAGTCAGGATAAAAGAACGCGTGGAGATAAAACCGTTGGTGAAATTGGATAATCAGTTATTGATGAATACAGCAAGAGTAATATCATATCCTTATTTTACCAAAGAAGATTTTTGGTATATGTGGTGTGTAAAGGCCGATTTTCCGATAGTAGGCTACAAAACAAAGATCAAATGGTCTATAGATATACATTCCGAATGCGGTGAAGGAGATTGCTGTGGGGGAGAATTTTCGTTTTTTCTTTATCCATACGGTCCAGAATACGATTATATTTACCTTGACAGATGTCAATCGGCGACTTTAACAGGATCAGCAGAGATGGATAAGGATTATTACGCTTGGTCCGGTACTTTTATTGGCTTTGCTGTCAGCAAGAATACCAAGCCGATTGATGTTACTGTGAATGCAACTGGCGATACGGCAGTCTATTATTTTTCAAAGACCGACGGGGCAAAGATTCAGGGTACAGTTGAGCTGACGGCAGAAAATCCCTGGGCATCGCTTTGTCCGGTTTTAATTTTATCAAAGAGAGAGATCAATCCGGGTGATACGGTAATGATAAGTGTAATGGGAAAGGATACGCTTGGCAATCTTACTTCATATCCCACAAAACCGCCTTATTATGCGGAACAAAATTTTGATTATACTATTCTGAGTGGTGGAGAATACGGGAGGTTTGTATATGTGGAAAATTGTCCTGGTCGTTGTTTTGTTGCCGATACATTAATCCAAGCAGATACTGCAAGAGTAGTAATAAGGGCACGATTCAGCGGTTGTGATTTTGATTGGGGAACATGTGGTCCGGCAATTGATACGATAACGATAAAGAAACTCGATCATTTTAAGGTAACAATTGTGCCGGATACAGCGGCAATTGCGGATACTGTTGCGTTTGCAGAGGGGGCAAAATTAATTGTACAAGCGCAAAATAAAGATAGTGTTGACATCGAATATGATGGGAATACGAAGTTGAAGTTCTTGATTGCAACGAATGAAGCCTATGGAACACTCATAAATGCTAATGGCGATACGCTCAAGACTACACCGGTACAACTTTCTGATATTCTTTATAAAGATGCTAATCAGGGAAAAATAAAGTTCGCAGCGGTAAAGAAGAATCCGGAATCATTTGCAGTGTGTAGGATACGCGTCGAGAAGCAGAGTGATGCTACAAAATATGGAGAACGTGATGCAATTGTCGTTGAGCAAACACTGAAGATTGTTATGGAGGCGCCGTATCAAGTTCGTCCTTCTATACCAACAGAAGATGATAGTCCTTTTAGGATCGAACAAAGGAAAAAAGTCTTTGAAGTGAAAATGACAAGAGGTGGTAAATCTGTGGCGAACCATCCGTTCAAATTATGGACTGATTATGTAGTTGGTTCAGGTGGGCATAACCATGGTGACACAAGGGATATCAGCCGTGTGGATAATGATGACAATTATGGTTATTTCCTTGTTGGCCAAGCAACTCAACATCGTCGCCCATTAGAGGATATAACAAATGCAGAAGGTAAATTTGCAGTAAAATATAATGCATCTATATTCGGTGATTCGATGAAAATATATCTAAAATCAAGGAGTAAATCACTCTTACTTGATTCTATTAGTATTATGGAAAAAGTTGATTCTTTGATTAATTTTAGAAATGTCACCTCAAACTCACAATGGACCTTTTCACAATCAGCACAAGGTGCAACAAGGCATCCTGATAACAATTGGTGCATTCATAAAATGTCTGATAGTTTTCAAAGGGCAATTCGTAAATTCTATGAGTGGTCACAGGATACACTCGCGAATCCTTTCGTTCTAAGTCTGAATGATATGAGTCTCCGATTTGGAGGACGATTTGATATAAGTGGGAGATGGGATGGGAGAAATAGTCAAGCGCATCTCTATCATCGAACAGGAACAAGTGTAGATATTAATGATCCGAACAATAGAATTAAAATAGATGACGGTAGTAGGCATGGCAAATGGACTGCTATTGGAGAAAAGCTAATTGATATTTTTGATGTTTATGGCGCTAGCCCGGAAAATGAACGACCAATCCACTTTGAATTTCATTATTAAAAATTGTTGAGGTTACAAATGAAAAGAATATTATTTAGTTTTTTATTGCCGATGTTGTTTTTCCCATCACTAATTTACGCAATAGGAGATTCAATAAGCACGAATTATCCATTTATTCACTTTGTTCAATTTAATTGTAGAGTGAGTTATATACCAGCAATTAGTGTTTATTCCTACACTTATTCTATAACAAATGATATTACAAACAGAGGAGATATTTGGAAGATAGAAATTGATATCTCAAGGGATTCTCAATCCGAAGTAATTGATACTGCAGGACTCCGCTTCGATCGATCATATATTGAACGTGAGTTTCGATCAGATTTTCAGGATTATGGAGATAGAGTTGTACCTGTGAGTGCGGCCAAATTATTAAGCAGGAGTTGGGATGCTACAATTACAGTGCGTTTAACAATTGGCATATCGGTTCTTGGTGATCATCCGAAACCTGGCGAAAGTATATCTGGCATCGAATTAACGAGTAAGGGTCTTCCGGGAATTCGAAGATTAACAATTAAACCCTGGTTTGATGTACTTCAGTATTTTCCTCCTATAGATGATACCGCATATGTACCATGGACTCTTGAGAAAGAAGATTCTATAAGAAATATGGTAAACTACTATGGTTGGATTGTCGGTCCTTATGCACCACAAGCAATCTTTAATCCTCGGACAATCTTAGATACACTTATATCCTATACCACACAATCCCGCTCATTGGATTGGATTAAAGATCAAACAACTGCAGATAAATATTTAGGTTATTTTAACTCTGCAAAGATAAACCTACAGCAGAACAATACAGCATCAACACGAACAACGCTGAACCAAGTCCTACAAGATGTAAACATCGATAGCATATCCAATATTACAAGCGAAGCATATGCACTAATACGCTATAATACAGAATATCTGTTAGAACAACTGCCTCAGCAGGAAATTGTTATTACCGTCCCAGAAATGCTCGACACCCTCTCGGCAAGACTCCAGATGTCGTATTCAAACAACTGGATAGGCAATCGAACGTTCGTACAAATACTCAGACAGAACTTGCAGAACGCAAAAAGCAAATATACAGCAAAAGACTCAATCGGCTGTGCGCAGGGAATAGAAAGTTTTTATAAACTCATACGTCTAAAATACCTCTCACAGGGCAATCAGTTTGTAAAAGCAGAAGCGTATAACTTGCTATATAACTATGCAAGAGAAATCACAGGGAAAGTCATAGTTCTTCCCAATAAATCAAATGCATCATTATTAGACCAGATAACAGCGCTCAGGACACAAATACGAACAGATGCTTCTGCTGGATTAATAGGCGGAGAGATTCTTATAAGAGGATTAGAATCGAGTCTTGGTATAGCCAGGCAGAGATTACAGAAACCAGATTCAACATCATCGGCATTGTATATAACGTTATTCCGGCAGACGGTAAGACAGGCGTATGAGATAACGAAGAGATATCCAAATAGCAGGATATATGTAAAAGCCGGAGGATACATATCGTTGTATTACCGGGCGGAGTATATATTGGAACGTCTTACAATACCAATAGGTCAGCCGATGCCGAAGATGGATAAGGAGTTGGAAGAGGAGTTGGGCAAGTATCAGGAAGTAAGTCGGTGAGTTTATAAGTCTATGAGTCTGTGAGTCTATGAGTTTTTGAGTGCGTGGGCAGTAGGAACCGTAGGGCTTTGATTTTTACCCGCCGTCTTGTTGGGCGGGCATCAAATCCGTATTTAGGCACACGGTAGTCGAAGACTTCAGTCTTCGCCTGATGCGACGGACAGGTGAGATGTAGAGTCCGGTCAACGACCGGACCTTCATATTGGAGTCCAACTCCGTTTTGAATCGTGTCCGATAGTGCAACTATCGGACAGGGGAAAAAAAGGAGGGTCGTCTTCTCTTCGACAGTTGCAATGTCGAAGAAGATTCAATACAGAGTTACACTCTGGCTTTTAAATAAAAGTGCAACTATAGGACAGAAAACTAGGGCCACGGTAGTCGAAGACTTTAGTCTTCGTCCGATGCGGCAGGAGAGTGATTTGGTAGCCGCAATCTTCAGATTGCGGAGTCAGGGATATCTCGATGCGAAAGCTAAAGCTTTCGACTACGATTTGATTATATGAAAAACAGAGGAGTCAAAGAAATGCGATATATAATGGTTTTAATTCTTAGTGCAAGTATTTGCATTGCTCAACCAGCCGGCCAGGATGTCTATGAAATTCCTTTCCCCGAGGGAACAGGAACTGCAATTGAAAATACAATAGAATTGTCCGTTGCCAATACCTCGGCAATATCAGTAAATCAGATAAAAGTGGAAGCGACAAGTATTCCAGAAGGAATAAAATTCGTGGAAAAATCCGTAACGTTAACGAGCATAAAAGCCAAAGAAGAACAGGCGGCTGTATTTACATTCACGGTTGATAAAACGGCTCAGTTAAACAAAGAGCAAACATTAAGCTTTAAAATAATCGATAAGAATGGGCAGCAATGGACAAAGGATATTAAGGTAACGATAGCGCCTCCAAGGACGTATGAATTATGCCAAAACTATCCAAATCCTTTTAACCCTACCACAACAATCGAATATCAATTACCCGCCGTAGGGACACAATATACTGTATCCTTAAAGATATACGATATAATCGGCAGGGAGGTAGCGACATTGGTCAATGAACAACAGGAACCGGGATATTATCAGAAAACGTTCGATGCAAGCCGATATGCCAGCGGTATGTATATTTATCGGCTTATTGCAAAAGACGGGCAGAATAAGCAGCGCACATTTCAGAAGAAAATGATGCTGGTAAAATGATTAAAATGAATAATTGAAACGCGATAAAAAAGTAATTATCTTAAATGTTCATTGGAAAGAGAATTTCTCAAAGGTACCGGATTCTGTTGAATATTTGTGAAAATTAAGGTTAAAAATGCGTAGATAAAGAAGAATATTGGACAGAAAATCCAAAATAACTTCTTGATTGCCTGCCCTTTTTTCGCTATTTTTTAAGTAGTAAACTCGAATAGACTTCTAGCGTTCTCGGTTTTACTAGTATCGGGACGAAAGAAGTTTTTTGTTCTATTGACTGCGGATAGTGAATGTTTGAGAGTCTTACCCAGAAGTTAGAAACAGCATTTAAAAAACTTCGGGGACAGGGAAAGATCACACCTCAGAATATCGAGGAATCTTTGCGTGAAGTGCGTCGTGCTTTACTAGATGCAGATGTGAACTATAAGGTTGTCAAACAGTTCATTGAAGATGTTCAAAAGCGCGCCGTAGGGCAGGAAGTTCTGGCAAGTTTTACTCCGGGACAGCTTATCATCAAAATTATTCATGATGAGATGGTAAGACTGCTTGGTGAATCGAAAACAGATATTGCATCGGCGCAAACGCCGCCGACAGTTATTTTGGTAGCAGGATTGCAGGGATCCGGAAAAACGACATTCTCTGCGAAACTGGCTAATCATCTGAAAAGTAAAGGACGATTTCCATTGCTGGTCGGTGCAGATGTCCACCGCCCTGCCGCTATCGATCAATTGGAGGTATTAGGCAGACAGATTGAGATACCGGTATATTCGGAACGCGGAGTTGGAGCGGTTAAAATTGCACAAGACTCCATCAGCTTCGCACGTAAAAATGTACGGGATACGGTTATAATTGACACAGCAGGCCGTTTGCATGTTGATGAAGAGATGATGAAGGAAGTGGAAGCAGTTCTCAATGTTGCACAGCCTCATGAAGTTTTGTTTGTGGTCGATGCAATGACCGGTCAGGATGCTGTTAATACCGCAAAAGCGTTTCATGAACGTTTGAATTTCGACGGTATTGTTCTTACAAAACTTGACGGTGACAGCCGCGGCGGCGCCGCACTTTCGATACGGGCAGTGGTTCAAAAGCCGATTAAATTTATCGGTGTAGGTGAAAAGTTGGATGCGCTGGAGCCTTTTTATCCGGAACGAATTGTGTCTCGTATTCTCGGTATGGGCGATATTGTGACGCTTGTTGAGAAAGCTCAAGAGCATTTCGACGAAGAAAAAGCGATCAAGATGGAAGAAAAGCTTCGGAAGTCGCAATTTACTTTCGAAGATTTTCTAGATCAGCTTAGAGAAGTCAAAAAGATGGGGCCTCTCAGTCAAGTTGTAGGAATGATTCCCGGAATGAATAAGCTTCCGGCAAATGCAGAAATTGACGATAAAGGCCTTATCCGTGTTGAAGCGATTATTCAATCGATGACTGCTGAAGAGAGATTGCGTCCATCGATGATTAATGGAAACCGGAGACGCCGTATTGCATTGGGAAGCGGCACGACCGTACAGGATGTTAACCGGCTGTTGAAACAGTTCGAAGAGATGCAAAAAATGATGAAACGGTTCAAAAAAGGGAATATGCGCCGCATGATGCAAGGAATGCAATTTCCAATAAATTGACAATCGATAATGAAAATAACTATATTGATAACTGAGTCAGGTAAAAAACAGGAGTAATAACATTGGTTAAAATTCGAATGCGGAGAGAGGGAAAGAAGAAGCACCCGATTTATAAATTGGTTGCTACGGATGCCCGTTCTCCTCGCAACGGTGGATATCTCGAAGCTCTCGGGCAATACGATCCGCATACAAATCCAATCACTTTGAAATTAAAAGAACCGCGCATAGAATTTTGGCTGCGTAAAGGTGCACAGCCGACCGATACAGTGCGCTCATTATTGAGACGTACCGGTTTTTGGCTGCACTGGACGCTTACGCGTCAGGGTAAAGATGAAGCGACAGTGAAAAGTGTGATGGAACGCTGGCAGATGCTTCAAGTTGAAAAACCGAAGCGTGAAGCAGATCGGAAATCACGACGAGCAGAGCGGAAGAAGAAAGCCGCTTCACAGGCAGAAGCTCCGGCTCCAGCACCGGCTGCTGCGTAGTATAATCTGAATACTCGATCGTCTGCTTGATGGTTTTACCATCGTATGGATTTTGACAATTGATTTTTAAAAAGCAATTCATAATCCATGGTTAGCGCAGAAGCAAGGCACTAACGCTGTTTCCACAATTGAAATTGTTGTATAATGGGATTTAAATTTAAAGTAAGCCCGCAAATGCCCTGAGAACAACTGATACCGAGGTGGAACGATGAAGGAATTTCTTGAGTTCGTTGTAAAGCATCTGGTGGATCATCCAGAAAGCGTTGCTATTGAGATTGAAGAAAAAGAGAACAAGCATGTCTTCAAACTCAAGGTAGGTGAAGGAGAGATCGGAAAAGTAATCGGGAGGCGTGGTCAAACGGCGACGTCCTTACGCGTGTTGCTGAAAGCGGTCGCTGCAAAAGAAGGCAAGCGGGCGGTTTTAGATATCGTCGGATAGACGGCGGTTTAAAAAACTTAATGCTTTAAATCTCGGATAGGTTACGGGATATTCTGTATGGATTTGATTGCGATTGGTAGAATATCCAGACCGATTGGTACTCGGGGAGAGATGAAAATTCTCCCGCTGACAGCTGATAAACAACGATTTGCAGATTTGCAGTCGGTATGGGTGGGGCGCGATTCAAAAAGCGTGGAACTGCGGGATATTTGCGTAGTGCGGATCGACGCTAAACAGGTCGTAGTAAGTCTGAATGGTATTGAAACGCTGCAAGAAGCAAGCAGATTTCGGAATAAATATCTGTTTGTTTCGAAAGAGCAGACAATAAAACTAAAAACAGGAAACTACTTCATGGACGATATAATCGGGTGTGAAGTGGTTACCGAAGAGCAGATGAAAGTCGGAATAGTAGCTGATCTGCTTTCGCTTCCGGCAAATGATATATGGGTTGTCAGGAACGGCAAAAAGGAATTCTTAATTCCTGCAGTTAAAGCGATCATCCGGAAAGTAGATGTAAAAGCGAAACGCATTACTATCCATGCTTTGGAAGGATTGCTTGAGTGATGCGCATTGATATTGTAACAGGATTGCCGAAGTTGTTGGAAAGCCCATTACAGGAAAGTATACTGAAACGGGCTCAAAATAAAAAGATTGTTGAGATTTTTTTACACGATCTCCGTGCTTATACGCACGATAAACATAACACTATAGACGATACACCCTACGGCGGCGGCGCAGGGATGGTGCTGAAACCGGAACCGTTCTTTGAATGTGTTGAAACATTGAAGTCGCAGCGCAGCTATGACGAAATAATATTTCTC
>Ga0315548_1001188_pt1 | contig 22541 bp, 16 predicted proteins | sample SalMarSW160110MG_2_FD_202540 | JGI IMG/M metagenome (GOLD analysis project Ga0315548, IMG submission 202540) | Salt marsh sediment microbial communities from the Plum Island Ecosystem LTER, Massachusetts, United States - Salt Marsh Sediment SW1601-110 ...
CGGGGCGGACCGTATTTGGCGAGCACTGCGTCTGTATTGTCGCCAATAAGGAGGAAGTCCTCATCTGCTATAAAATAAAACGAGTTCAACCAGATGTAATGGTGAAAATACAGGATACCTGACTTATCCAGTCCTTCTGAGGGCAATAAATCAAGTAAGGCGGGCTCGCTGCCCGTCTCCGTTATTTTTTCTGAAATAATCCTGCCCAGCTCATGGACAAGAGACGTGGATTCTTCAGTCTCTTCAGTGGTCATGACCGATACATAATACCTCCCTTTCCAGAAGAACAGCGCTCCCTCGACATACTGGGATCCCTGTCCGTATGAATAATCCTCTTCATACCTGGTATTCGAAAATACTCCGAATGCATTTGCCGGTGTGCCCATATCAAAGATCTCCACAACTACTTCAGGTTGTCCCTTCTTTATATATCTCCTGCTAACAGCATTTCTGAATCCGTAAGAAATATATAATTCGGCCCCTCCGTCTATATAATCATACAGGCTGACTTTATCGTCCAGCAATATTAAGCTTTCAGCTGACCACCCGCGTAGTGAATCAGGAAGCTCTTTAAAAATATTTGTATCCCCATGTTTCATGTTCAATAGCAATAAGACCAATAATAAAGAAATTCTGACAAGTATTCCGTATTTCAATTCCGGGTATCTATCACTGTCCATATTAATATATTTTACACTCAGAATTCAAGGGTAAAGGCAGTTACCTTCTCAGGTACTGACCTTACCCTTATCTTACCGTTATGCAGCCTCATAATTTCTCTGGACAGGCTGAGACCTATACCTGACCCTTTATGTTTTGTAGTATAAAAAGGCACAAATATCCTTTCCATATTTTCTTCACTTATCCCGGTCCCGTTGTCGATCACCTGTATGACAGCATTCCTGTTTGCCGCATAAAAAGCTTTAAGTATGATTTCCCTGTTCCTTATGCCGTCAAATGCCTGTATTGAATTATTAATAAGGTTTATAAGTATCTGTTCAACCAGTTTTTTATCGGCAGTGAGGGTCAATGATTCGGGCAATACTTCTATTTCCAGCAAAATATTATTTTCCTGAAGTTCCTTTGCCATAAGCAGTTTAATATTTTCAAATAACTCTCTTATTGAAAATTGTCTGAATATGGGCTTTGGCAGGAGGGTGAGACTGCGGAACTTCTCAACAAAATCCACCAGTCCGTCACTTCTCTCTTCAATGATGTTCAGTCCCTTTACCGAGTCATCAATAATTTCCTGTCCGATCTCACTTACAGGTTTTGCTTTCCTGCTGCCGTCGCTCAGGAATTCCTTTATTGTTTTTATAGTTGATGAAATGGGACTTATGGAGTTCATAATCTCGTGCGTAAGTATTCTTATCAGTTTCTGCCACGATTCGAGCTCTTTCTCTTCAAGTTCGTTTTTAATATTCTGTAAAGATATGAGCTTTATTTTCCTTTCTTCCATCTTAAAAACACTGGCTTTAGCGGAAATTTGAAGTAATTCGTCCTCAACTCTCAGCTTTATTAATTTCTGTTCACCGGGCTTGAGTTCCCTCAGCAACTGTGGTAAGGAACTGTCAACTTCCCCGAGCCTGTCCAGTTTCCTTATTGCAGGGATCTTAACCAGGTTCTTTGCAGCATTGTTTAAAATATCTATGCTTTCATTCTCATTAAAAGAAAGAAGTCCGATTCCAACATGATCAACAACATTTTGCAGGTACTGGTTCCTGGTAATACTCTCAATTTTCAGCTTGCGTATGCGGTTATTAATGTCATCAAAACACCGGTATAAATCCTGATATATCCTGTCAGGTACAAGTCTCTGGTAAATTAACGAGGAATCGTCATTTTGTACTGCAGCAAAGAAATTTGTCAGATCCCTGTTTGTCTTGTTCAGCTTATGAATAATAAGATATACCTGTAATATTATAAGCAGTAATATATTTACCAGTATGAGATAGTCCCTCACCGAGAAGTATATGAAAGAGAAAGCAAAACAGGTAATTGTAAGGATTATCACTCTTGCAACTATATTGAAATAAAACTTTTTGTAAATCATTGCCATTGTTTTTGTTGGTTCATTTATTCCTTTTAACTAAAATATTATAACCCGAATTTTTCTATTTTTCTGTATAATGTTTGCCTCCCTATTCCAAGTTCTTTGGCTGCTTCACTTATGTTCCAGTTGTTTTTTAAAAGTGCATTATTGATAATTAGTTTTTCTCCTTCTTCAAGGCTGAGGCGTTTATCGATATCTGTTTTTAAACTGTTTTCCGTGCTGAAAGCAAAATCATCGGGAGTGAGTATGTCACGTTCGCATAATATCACCGCTTTCTCAATAGTATGTCTTAACTCCCTTATATTGCCCGGCCATGAATGTTTTTTAAGCTTATCCAGTGCCCCTGATGTAAACTTCAGTGGCAACCTGCCATATTTACCTGCAAACTGGTTGAGGTAAAACTCCGATATCAGCATAATATCATTCTCACGGTCTCTCAGCGGGGGTATATTTACATGCACGGTATTCAGCCTGTAAAATAAATCTTCCCTGAACAGATTATCCTTGACCATTTCTGGCAAATCCTTATTGGTTGCACTAATTATCCTTATATCCACCTGTATTTCCCTGTTTGAGCCCAGGGGTGTTATTTTTTTATTCTCTATCGCCGAGAGGAGTTTTGCCTGCAGGGAAAAGCTGAGATTCCCTATCTCGTCAAGAAAAAGTGTACCTTCTGATGCCGCTTCAAACCTGCCTATTCGATCATCCTTTGCATCGGTGAATGCTCCTTTCACATGGCCAAAAAGCTCGCTTTCAAAAAGAGTCTCACTTAATGCCCCTAAATCCACACTAATAAAGTCCTTATGGCTTCTTTTTGACTGCCTGTGTATTTCACGCGCGATAAGCTCCTTGCCTGTCCCGTTTTCTCCCATCAATAATACATTTGCTTCGGTCGAAGCCACCTTGCTGATAGTCTTATACAAATCCTTCATTACCTCTGATTCGCCAATGATCTGGCCATAACTCCTGTTAATATCTTCATTTATCTGTTTCTGCTTTAATCTTAGCTTTCTTATCTCCTTATTGGATAGCCTAAGCTTAAGTGCTGTCTGGAGAGTAGCCAGCAGTTTCTGGTTGTCCCAAGGCTTGGTAATAAAATCGGTAGCGCCCTCTTTTACAGCCTTGACTGCGAGCTCAATGTCACCATAAGCAGTTATCATTATCACAACAACTGTAGGGTCCTGTTTGAAAATCTTCCTGAGCCAGAAAATACCTTCGTTTCCAGTGTTAACACCTGCTGTAAAATTCATGTCAAGCATTATTATGTCAATATTCTCAGTAGATAACAGGAAAGGTATCTGGTTAGGAGAACTAAGTGTTTTCACCGATTTGAAATAATGTTTAAGGTATAATTCGAGTGATTTCAAAACACTGATGCTGTCATCTACAATTAGAATATCCCCCTTTTTTTCTACCATACTGTTTACTTTGTTTTTGAGTGTACTAAGTTAGTAAATTGTACTATTATAGCACATTAGTTGTATGATTATGGAACAATATTTGCTGCAGCAACCATCTTATGTTCCTATAATCAGCAGAATAATAATGTAATAGGCATTCTGGCACACATAATGTTAGTGCATTATTCCGTAGAATAATATTTATTACCTTTTAACAAATACATCAAAAATGATAAAAACAGAGAAGCTTAAGAAAGTATTTCGCACCGAAGAGGTCGAAACTACAGCTTTAAACAATATAGACCTGAAAGTATCAGAAGGTGAATTTTTAGCTGTAATGGGGCCTTCGGGCTGCGGAAAATCAACATTGTTGAATATCCTGGGTTTACTGGACAATCCTACAAACGGCAAATACTGGTTCAAGGGTGTCGAGGTATCAAAACACAGGGAACGCCAGCGTACCAACTTCCGCAAGGGAAATATAGGATTTGTATTTCAGAGCTTTAATTTAATCGATGAACTCAATGTTTATGAAAATGTTGAATTGCCACTCTTATATCTCAGGATAAAGGTATCTGACAGAAAAAGAAGAGTCAATGAGATACTTGACAGGATGCAGATTTCACACCGCAAAAAACACTTTCCGCAGCAGCTTTCAGGTGGGCAGCAGCAGAGAGTGGCAGTGGCAAGGGCAGTAGTGGCTAATCCCGGACTTATTCTTGCCGATGAACCTACGGGAAACCTTGACTCAAGAAATGGTGAGGAGGTTATGCAGCTGCTGGAAGAGCTGAATAAGGAAGGTACCACTATCGTCATGGTAACCCACTCCCCATCATATGCTGACAGGGCATCGAGGATAATGCATCTCTTTGACGGACACATCATAACCGAAAACATAAAGGTCTGACAGTAAAAAAGGAAAAACTGAAAGGAAAAATACGCTTATCATGCTTATAAAATACCTAGTAGTTGCATGGAGGAACCTGCGTAAAAACAGTATGGTTTCCTTTATAAACATACTTGGACTGACGCTGGGACTTGCTTCTGCTGTGCTGGCGCTGTTGTATGCACGCCACGAACTTACATTTGAAAACTGCCACGAAAAGGCAGATCGCATTGCCAAGGTTTATATTTCAACCGAAATGGAGGAATTGCAAACAATACCTACTTCTTTTGGCCCCGAGGGCGAAGCCCTGAAAAACATGTTCCCCGAGATAGAAATGTACTCAATTTCACTTGTTTTCAGCGGAATTGTGAGGGTCGGAGAAAATCTCTTTAATGAACACAACCTGGTTATGGCAGATTCTGCTTTCTTCTCTATATTTACCGTCCCTTTTATTGAAGGTACTTTTACTGCCGATCCCCAGTCGATGGTACTGTCAGAAAAGGCATCCCGGCGTTATTTCGGAAAAGACAGTCCGCTCGGAAAGTATGTTACAATAACCTTACACGGACAGAAGATTGATTTCCTCGTAACAGGTGTTTACAAAGATTTCCCTTCAAATACTCATCTTCAGGCTGAATTCATTATTCCCTTCACGCTGGCAAAAAGATTCGAATTCCTGAGATATACGGAATATGAATCAAATAATTATCACAATTACGTGTTGTTGCAACCAGGTACGGATATTAAAAACCTGAACAAAAAAATATCGGACTCCTTTGAAATACCGGTTGAGCTTAAGAATATTTCGGCATTCCTGATGCCTGTAAAGGAAATTCATTTCAGGGGTACCTTTGAAAATAACAAGGGAAAGCTGATGGTGTTCCTTATCGGGGGATTCTTTATGCTTATCACCTCCTGCATTAATTATATAAACCTTACTAATATACTCTTTTCTACACGCAGCAAGGAAACAGGAATCCGCAAAGTTAACGGCAGCAAGAGAAGCAATATTATTAAACAGTTCATGACCGACACCACTCTTTCGGCACTGATTGGCTTTAACCTTGCAATTATTATGCTGAAACTGATCCTCCCCTGGTTTAATGCAATTATGGACACCCATTTAAACCTTATTCCAGACTGGCAGTTTATAGCCCTTCTGCTAATACTTTTTATCTTAACTGTTTTAGTATCCGGACTTTACCCGGCACTCAGGTATTCATCACTCAAACCTGTGAACCTGATTAGCTCAAACATACCCCAGGCAAAGGGTAAAAGCCCTTCAAGATGGATACTGACCACTTTCCAGTTTTTTCTTGCTGTAATTTTTATCCAGGTTATGATGGTTATGACTAAACAGAATAATTATGTATTCAGTGATGAGGTAAAAAAGTATGACGAGGCCGATGTTATATGTATGCCCGGAGATCCATGGGGGGATTTGAAGAAGGTTAAGCAGGAGCTTTTAAAGAATCCTGCTATCGATTTTGTATCCTGGGGTTCTTCTATTCCATCAATGGGATTTAACGGGACTTATGACTGGAAAAATGAACAAAACAAGGAATTGGCAGTTGCCAACTCATTCGGACTGGACTATCCCGAAGTATACAGGATCAGGATGCTAAGCGGACGTTACTTCTCCGGTGAATTTACTGCTGACACAAATAGCAGTATAGTAATCAACCAGGCTGCCGCCAATGAGCTGGGATTTGCTGACCCTGTTAATAAAATGATGTATGCCTTTGGAAGGCAATATAAAATTATCGGAATAATAGATAATTATATGGAGATACCCCCTGTTTTTAGCACAATACCATTGCTCATCACCATGAGCCGCGACCAGGATAATTTCCTTGTTATGCGTATAAATCCTGAAAATCGTGAATCCGCACACGAATTTATTGTTAGCACCCTTCAAAAATTCAATCCAGACTATCCTGTTGAAATCAAGTATCACCAGGATATACTCTTTGAGCAAAAAGAATCGAGATCATATATTTCAGCAGGCAAGCTTATGAACCTGTTTTTTATACTTACTATCATCACTTCTTTAATCGGACTGTTCGGACTTTCCGTGTTTATTGCCGAAAGGCGCCGCAAGGAGGTGGGTATAAGAAAAGCCTGCGGTGCATCGGCATTGAAAATTGTTTTCAGGCTGTCAAGGGGACTGCTGATTCAGATTTTAATTGTACTAAGTATTGCCACCCCTCTTTCTTACTTTATTACGAATGGATACCTTTCTGCATTTCCGGATCATTTCAGTCCGGGCATATTCTTTTACCTGTTCGGAGGTATTGCAGGATCAATAATATTGATGCTGACGGTGAGCTGGCAGACATGGCGCGCAGCAAACAGGAATCCGGTCGAGGCATTACGGTATGAATAATCAACTATGTTACCCTCACTAATCAATAAAAATATTAAAACTGCATTGTTCGCCACCTTTTAAAATTGAGCCGGTCACTTCCACTTCAACCTCTTTCCCTGTCAGCGTCTCATATATATGCTTCTGCCATCCTACCGAGCAATGGCACATCGCATCCGAACTCACAAATGACCTGTCAATAAACGGACAAACACATGCTTCTCTTTTTTTGTCATATATCCGTATTAACCCTTTGTCCTTTTCATATTCCGCCCTTTCCACCCATTTCCTCATAACATCTTCCAGAAAACCTTCAACATCACCCCTGAACTTAACAGCGTCCTCATCATATTCTTTTGCACACTCGCGTCCCAGCATTTCCAGCACTTCCCTTTTTTTAGCTTCATCAAGGGAAGTATTCATAATATCCAGTAGCTTGGCAAAGCGCTTGTTAATAAATTCCAGCTTCCATTTCAGGGTCTTAACCTCCTGGTCCTCGTCGTCTGAAGAAGCGAAGGTTTTTTCATTGCTGATTATGGCAAAAGCTGCACAGGAACATACTCCGTATTTGCAGATGTCCTTAAAGAAATCCTTTCTATTCATAGCATAAGATTAATAAGCATAAGATTATTATTAATTAAGATCAACGGAATCCATTTTACCCTTAAGGTAATCAGGAATTAAATTATCAACACTCTTATAATCTTTTAAAAAATGCCTTATAAGCGGAAAAAACCGGTCATGCGCGTCAATAAACATAAAATGCCCTGCATCTTCAAGAATCACAAGCCTTGATGAAGGTATATGTTTATATACCCTGTATGCAGCCTCACACGGGAAAGCATCGTATGTGCCGTGTAATATTAAGGTCGGACAATCAATAGCCTCCAGGTCTTTATGCATATCATAATCTCCCATGTCATCCATCAACAGCCTGCCTATGGCAGCCTGGTTTCTTGCTGTATTCTTTCCAAAGGCCAGGTTCACCTGATCCACCATTGATTTATTCCTGAAAAATGGCTTCAAAATCAGCCGCCAGTATTGCCCTACTGCCTTGTCTTCATTACTCCTGAAGGATTCGGACTGTTCCATCTCTAACATAGCTTCTCTGTCTTCTGCGGTTGTCCTGCTCTTAAGAGTATTGAAATAGTCATTGAAATAGTCCTTGCTTGCCCCGCCTGTACTGACTATTACCAGTGATTTAATATTTTCATGGTATTTTATGGCATAGCACATGGCCAGGGTGGCGCCCCACGAGAAGCCTACTATATTTATCTTATCAAGCTTCAGATGCCTGCGTAATCCTTCAAGGTCCTCAACAAAATTATCAACCGTGATAGAGGCCGAATCGGCCTCTCCCGAAGAATTGCCAGAAGCCCTCTGATCGTAGAATATTACCCGGTAGTCATCTGTCAGCTCCTTAAACTGGATAATGCTGTTATGGTCAAATCCCGGTCCGCCGTGAAGAATAACAACCGGGTCACCTCTGCCGATAATCTTATAATAAAGTTTTATCCCGTTGACGTCGGCATAGCCGTCTTCCATATGCTGCGTTTTTTCCATTTTACAGCCTGTAATTAAAAATAATAATAAAATATTCAATACAGGCAAAACAAAAAACTCTCGTTTCATAATCTTTATTATTAAACATGGTTTTCAAATTATTTGATTCTGCAATCAAAGCTCGCTTCATTATCATGGGTATGCCATGGCACATCATGGCCCTTGACCTTGGTAATCTTAATATATATATCATTGACTTCACCAATAACACGTGGTGAATAACATTCTTTAATGCCTGAAAACAGCTTTGCCAGGTTCTTTTCTTTTTTCTTCATAACAATACGGTTTTATTATTGAACTCTGAAATGTCTTTTTTATAGGTGCAATAAAGATATAAAATGATATCTTAGATAAAAATAGGGACAGCGCCCATATTTTGAATCCAAGACAATATGCAGTTTTTAAACAAATAAATATAACCAATGAACAAGTCCAAAGTTATTATATTTTGTCTTTTGCCGGCATTTCTATGTTGTAATAACTGTAGTAAAAGCCGGCATGAAAACCGTGAGACCATATATCCTGAAAAGATATATGAATATTCCGATAACATCAGTCCCAGGTGGAGCAGCTTCGAAAATATTAATGGTGAAAAAGGCATGGGCGGTATGGAGAACAATGGAGCAAAAGGACATCCTTATGACATGATTAAATCTGGTGAACGGTGCATATTACTGGACACACAAGGACCAGGTATCATTAACAGGATATGGATTACTATTAGTACCCGTTCTCCTTATACTCTAAGGGGACTGGTCATTAACATGTACTGGAACGATGAGGAAAAACCTGCGGTATCAGTTCCTTTCGGGGATTTTTTTGGTGTTGGTCTTGGAAAAACAGCCATATACGAAAATGCCTTATTTTCAAATCCTGAGGGACGGTCTTTTAACAGCTATATCCAGATGCCATTTGAAAAGTCTGCAAGAATTGAGATTGTGAATGAAATGGACTACGATTTGTTCCTGATTTTTTTTGATGTGGATTATCAGCTATTAAAACGCTGGGATAATAACTTTATGTATTTTCATGCTTACTGGCACCGCGATACAGCCACTACACCAGGGGATGATTTTAATATACTGCCCGCTGTTAAAGGCAAGGGAAGGTTCCTGGGGACTAATATCAGTGTAATAACCAAACCCGGATACAAAGATTACTGGTGGGGTGAAGGGGAATTCAAAGCCTATCTTGATGGAGATGATGAAGATCCAACCCTTGTAGGAACAGGTACGGAAGACTATATTGGTAGCGCATGGGGCCAGGGACAGTTTTGCAATAAGCACAACGGATGTTTAATAGCAGATGCCAAAAACAGGCAATGGTCATTTTACAGGTATCATATTATCGACCCGATTTATTTTCATTCCGCCTGTAAAATTACCATCCAGCAGATGGGTGGTACATCAAAGAAGAATGTTATCGCTATGCAAAAAGAGGGCGTTAACCTGATCCCCGTGACTATTAGCGGTGATGAAGCCGATTTAATTCACATTTATCGTAAAGATAGTGTCATTGATTTGGAAAGTCCTGAACTACCCGGCGATGATGCATGGACAAATTTCTTTCGTTCGGACGATGTTTCTGCAGTCGCCTATTTTTATCTTGATAATCCAGAAAATGACCTGCCTGAAATTCAGGACATTAATATACGGACCTGGAATTTAAAAGGGGACAGCGCCCAGTAGTGCCCTATTATGGTAATATATCCCGGTATTATATAACAGTTGGCTATTGACTATAGAAGTTTCTATACTACATTTAATGCCTGTTCAATGTCCCAGATTATGTCTTTGTAGTTCTCCACTCCTACTGATATCCTGACAAGGGAATCTGTTATTCCCATTTCATGCAAGTCACTTTCATCAATTCCGGCATGAGTCATAGTCTTGGGATGTTCCACCAGGCATTCCGTACTGCCAAGACTTACAGCCAGTTTCATAAATTTGAGGGCATTCATAAACCTGAATGCCTCTTTCTCTCCACCTTTCAACTGAAATGATAACATTGCCCCGCTTCCCGAATATTGTTTTTTGTAAATTTCATATTCTCTGGTTCCCTCTTTTATCAATCCCAGATAATTGACCTTTTGAACTTTGGGATGCTCGTTCAGGAAATTTGCAACTTCAACAGCATTCTTCTGCTGCCGTTCCATCCTTATTTTCAGTGTTTCCAGACTTCGCATCAACAGCCAGCCTGTCCACGGACCAGCCATGTTGCCCAGAAACGTTCTTAAAGTCTTAACCCGCTTCATCAATTCCTTTTTTCCCAGAACCGCACCTGCGATGATATCGCTATGCCCGCCAATATACTTTGTAGCAGAGTAAATAACCAGGTCTGCGCCATGCTTAAGCGGATGCTGCCACAACGGTCCCATATATGTATTATCTACCGCCACCAGAGCCTCATTGCCGGCATTACTAAATTGCCTGGCAATACTTTTACAGCATCCTATATCAATCAGTTCATTTGTCGGATTGGCAGGTGTTTCCATGTATATAACTTTTAATTTTTCCGGTTTTCCCGAGTCTTTCAATAACTTCATTATTTCATCCCGGGTCTGTCTTGGCTTGAATCCAAGTATCGTAATCCCTATTTTGGGCAGGAAATGATTAATAAAATGGTCTGTACCGCCATAAAGCGGCCTGCTGTATAGCATCAAATCACCGGGTTCCAAAAACTCGAGGAGCACTGTTGTAATTGCCGACATTCCGCTTTCAAATACCGCACAGTCTTCTGCGTCATCCCAGAGGCAAAGCCTGTCTTCAAGGATTTCCAGATCCGGATTATTAATACGGCTGTATATCAATCCCAATTCTTCATTGGCCTTTTTCTCTCTTTTTCCATAGGCCAGCTCAAAATAGGCTTTTCCTTCTTCTGCCGTCTTAAAAACAAAAGTCGATGTCTGAAAAATCGGGCATTTTATCGCCCCTTCCGATAGCTCAGGCTTGTAACCATAGCCCATCATCAGACTTTCGGGTTTAAACTTGTGATTCATAGTTTATTTTTTATTTAAAATAAATGAAAACAACATAAGTAAAATTAATATTTATATCATCTAATATCAAGTTATCAGAAGGCATTTAAACAGTCCAATTGCAAATAGATAATAGCATACGCAGGTTTTTATACCAGCCCCTACATATTAGCTATGGGCTTCGACTGAGAAACAAGGGGTCTGAGTTTATGGAAATGCACTGATGAAGCATTTTGATTAATTATATAATAGCTCTCTGTAAAACAAACCAATATTTGACTTGTGTGTTATTTTTTTTTTGTATATTGCAACTAGCCAGCAAGTGATTGTTAATCAAGAATTTCATATATACATTTGTTATACCCGAGATACCTTTAATTTCAAAATGAAAACCTGTGTAGATTTAATCCTGTTCAATATACTGTTTGTGGTGGTAATTTCTTCTTTTTCATGCAAAAAAGAAGAAGAAAAGACCATGATGGTAAGAAATGATAGTATCTCAGATGTTTCATATAGAACTGCCAAAGCAACCGCAACAATAATAGACCCGGGCGAAGGTATTGAAAAGTACGGACATTGCTGGTCTACTAATGCTGAATCAATAACTATAGATACTGAAAATAAAACTGAAAACGGAGCTGTTAATACTCCCGGATCATACAGTAGTATTCTAACTAACCTTTCACCAGGCGAGAGTTATTATGTCAGGGCATATGTATTGAATGGTAAAGTAGTTGTTTATGGTAACGATATTATGCCATTCACCACTTTGTCAATGGATAAGCCGGTTGTAACCACCGGAACAGTTACAAATATTACAGCATCCAGTGCAAAAGTCAGTGCCAATCTGGATAGCATTGGAGCAGGTGCATTATTAGTAATTCAACATGGGCATTGCTGGTCAAGTGGTACTTTAACACCAACAATTGAAAATGATTATTTATCTGCTCTTGGTTCAAGAGATACAACAGGTAGTTATGAAAGTGAACTTGTTGGCCTCTCAGCTGGTACTCTTTATTATGTCAGGGCTTATGCAACAAATGAAGCCGAAACAGCTTACGGAGAAACTTTAAGTTTTTCTACAGATCAATCGAGCAGCATGCCAACAGTTATTACAGCAGATATAAGTTCTGTAACCGCAACATCGGCAGAGAGTGGAGGTGATGTCACATCAGATGAAGGTGTAACAGTAACAGCTTGTGGAGTTTGCTGGAGTACTTCTAAAAATCCCACCCTTTCAGATAGTTATACAACTGATGGCAGCGATACAGGATCATTTACAAGTAATATTACAGGATTATCCCCTAACACTACTTATTATGTCAGGGCATATGCTACAAACAATACAGGTACTGCTTATGGAAATCAAGTTAGCTTTACTACAAGTATTGATTTACCAACAGTAATTACAACCTCCATAAGTTCAATAACAGAAATTTCTGCTCAAAGTGGAGGAACCGTTACATCCGATGGAGGAGCATCAGTAATAGCTTATGGAGTTTGCTGGAGCACTTCTGTAAGTCCCACCCTTTCAGACAATTACACAACTGATGGCAGTGGAACAGGACAATTCATTAGTTACCTTACCGGACTTTCACCAGGAACAACTTATTATGTAAGGGCTTATGCGACAAACAATGCAGGTACTGCTTATGGGGAAGCTTATAATTTTGAAACAGATCAATCATATAGCAAGCCAACAGTTATTACAGCAGCCATAAGTTCTATTACCTCAATATCAGCAGAAAGCGGAGGTAATGTCACATCAGACGGAGGTGCAACAGTAACAGCTTATGGAATATGCTGGAGTACCTCTGAAAATCCCACCCTTTCAGATAGTTACACAACTGATGGCAGCGGTACAGGACAATTTATCAGTATCCTTGATGGATTATCTCCTAACACTACTTATTATATAAGAGCATATGCAATAAACAGTGCAGGTATAGCTTATGGAAATGAACTGGTTCTTACAACAAATATAATAAGCTGGCAAAAGTCACTTGGAGGAAGTAGTAGTGAGTATGCCTATTCCATTCAGCAAACAACCGACGGAGGTTATATTATTGCAGGATTTTCTGGTTCTAATGACGGTGATGTTACGGGAAATCAAGGTTTTTTAGACTATTGGATAGTGAAATTAACTTCAACAGGGGATATTGACTGGCAAAAGTCACTTGGAGGAAATAGTGATGATAGGGCAAATTCCATTCAGCAAACCACTGACGGAGGTTATATTATTGCAGGATATTCTGGTTCTAATGACGGTGATGTTACGGGGAATCATGGAATGAATGACTGTTGGATAGTGAAATTAACTTCCGAAGGGGTAATTGACTGGCAAAAGTCACTTGGAGGAAGTAATAAAGATCAAGCAAATTCTATTCAGCAAACAACTGACGGAGGTTATATTATTGCAGGATTTTCTGGTTCTAATGACGGTGATGTTACGGGAAATCACGGAAGTTATGACTATTGGGTAGTGAAATTAACCTCAACAGGGGACATCGAATGGGAAAAATCACTTGGAGGAAGTGATATTGATCAAGCAAATTCTATTCAGCAAACAACTGACGGAAGTTATATTATTGCAGGATTTTCTTATTCTAATGACGGTGATGTTTCGGGAAATCATGGAGGGGCTGACTACTGGATAGTAAAGTTGACTTCAACAGGGGATATTGACTGGCAAATGTCACTTGGAGGAAGTGGTAATGATTTGGCCAAGTCCGTTCAGAAAACCGTAACTTCAGGAAATTATATAATAGCAGGATATTCTAATTCTAATGACGGTGATGTTTCGGGGAATCATGGAGAACGGGATTATTGGATAGTGTTATTAATTTCAGAAACAACAATTTACTGGCAAAAGTCACTTGGAGGAAGTGGTAATGATTTTGCTCAGGCAATTCAGCAAACAACTGAAGGAGGTTTTATTATTGCAGGATATTCTGATTCTAATGATGGTGACATTTCGGGAAATAATGGAGATGAGGACGCTTGGATAGTAAAATTAACTATACAAAGTGAAATGGAGTGGCAAAAGTCACTTGGAGGATTATATCCTGACGGGGCCTATTCTATTCAGCAAACCACTGACGGCGGTTATATAATAGCAGGATATTCTAATTCTAATGATGGTGATGTTTCGGGAAATCATGGAGTATATGACTGTTGGGTATTGAAAATATATTAAATTAAGGCTTAAGCGGGGAAATTATTAAATGATAATCATTTACTGCAAAAAATTGCAGCTACCTTGTTACTCAAATCACTCAACCTTCTCCCATCTCATTAATATACAAATGTTTACAGTTGAACTTATCTTTATAGTATTGGAAATCCAGTCATTTTTATTTTGAGATGGCCAGCGATAATTCCTGCTGTTTTGTAATTTAGTGTTTTACACGAATTGACAGGATCTCTGCGGTATTTACAAAAACCATTGCCACAAACTGACCCTCTATGGTTACGTACACACATAAAGAGTTTAAGTCAATATTGAACAGGAGAAAGTTTATTGATAACTGGTTCTGGGACAGGTACGGCATTAACGGATACAATGGATGTGAGCACAGCTGCATTTATTGTGATTCGCGCAGCGCAAAGTATTACCTGCCAGCGGACTTTCAAAATGACATCATAGTAAAAAAAGACGTGCGGGAAATGCTTGAACGGCGCATTTCCCATGCACGCTCATTGCTGCCCGACATAGTAGGAATGTCGGGAGCATCTGATCCTTACCACCCTGCCGAAGCAAAATTTAAAAATACCCTCCAGTGTCTCGAAGTGCTAGAAAAATACAAGTTCCCTGTCCATATAATTACCAAATCAAACCTTGCACTTAGAGACCTTCAGATACTGGAAGAAATAGGCAGAAATAACTGGTGCTGTGTATCTGTAACAATTACAACCACAAATCCAGCGGTAGCAAAATTTCTTGAACCCCGGGTATTAACTCCTGCTGATAGATTTGATATGATTAATACCATTAAAAGCAAGACAAAGCATATACAGGCAGGGGTGCTCCTTATACCTGTAATTCCCTTCCTGTGCGATTCGGATGCAGATCTGGAAAATATGGTAAGGGCCTCCGGTGAATCGGGGTGTGATTATATTCTTTTCGGAAGTGCAATGACCATGAGAGATAACCAGGCCCTATGGTTTCTCAGGCACTTAAAAAGCAGATACCCCGGGCTGGTTAAAAAATATGAAGAATTATACCAGTTTAAATATAATCCTGACATTTATAATGGTACCTATGGTGCCCTGAACAGTTACAATGTAATGATAAATCAATAAGATAAAATAATGAGACTTCTAATGAAACTTATGATTCTTATCCTTTTCGCCGTTTCGTGCAAAGGTGAAGAATCTGATAATATCAATTATAAATATTCCCTCACGGAACTGATCGATTCCTTAAATGTTGATACGGCCGGACTTGTAATACTGATTGATAAGTCCGATTACAGGTTATCAGTATTATACGATACTTTAATACTAAAAGAATATCCCGTAGTATTCGGAGGTAATCCGGTTGATGATAAGCTGCAGCAGGGAGACCAGTGTACACCGGAAGGAACTTTTAAGGTTATTACAAAATATCCGCATAAGGAATGGTCAAAGTTTATCTGGATTAATTATCCCAATGAGGAATCACACAGAAAACATGAGGCAGCGAAGAGAGAGGGAAAAATACCTGCCGATGCAAAAATCGGCGGAGAAATTGGTATTCACGGGATACCCAATGGTATGGATATTTTAATAGACCTGAAATTCAACTGGACACTCGGTTGCGTCTCCCTTAAAAACAAGGATATAAATGAGATTTACCCGTTTATCTCAAAAGCCACAAAGGTTAAAATACAAAAGTAACACACCTAATCTGTGATACACTTTCCCATAATAATTATAAATGTTTAATCAATAAGCTCAAATTTCTTATATTGTAATCGTACTTCAAATCCTTTTAGTATATTTATCGCGCTAATAGAAAATTAATCATAAGTCCCTTTTGCTTTTTTACCGGTGGAACAAATCTAAATACAAAGTTATATGAAAACTATTGGCTTAATTGGCGGTACAGGCTATCTTTCAACAATTGAATATTATAAAATCATTAACGAGACCGTTCATAAAAAACTCGGAAACCTCAATTTTGCAAAGTGTATTCTATATTCTTTAAACTATGGAGATATTGATGCCCTGAACCAGAAGGATGATATGAAAGGGGTCTATAATCTCTTGCTGGATGCTGCCACAAAAATTACAGAAAGCGGAGCCGAGTGTATTGTATTATGCGCCAATACCCTGCATTATTTTGCTGATGAGCTGCAGGATAATATAAAAGTACCACTAATAAATATCGCTGCCGAAGCAGCAGCATATGTTAAAAGGAAGCAGCTGTCAACAGTCGGATTGTTAGGTACAAAGCAAACAATGGAACAGGATTTTTACAAATCTAAATTAAATGAAAAGGGGATTGAAGTTCTTGTGCCTGATGCAGCAGCAAGGGAATTCATTAATAATACAATAATAAATGAACTTCTGGCAGGGAAGTTCAGGAATAAATCCAAGGAAGAATTTGTTGATATAATAAAGAGGCTTGAAAGATTCGGGGCAGAAGGTATTATTATGGGATGTACCGAAATTCCTTTGCTTATTGGCCAGGAAGATACAGATATACCGCTATTTAATACTCTGATTATACATGCGCAGGCAGCCGTTAATTTTGCCCTTAGCGATTAATTAGCGCAGTTCCCGGCTCCCTATCTTTTAATGAATATAAAATCCCCCCCCTCGTCGCCTGTATTCTGGATTGTACCGTACTGCGGTACATTGGGACTGTTATTAAGTACTGCTGCCCTGAAGCTGGTAAAAAGTTCTTCTGTGGAAAGATATTTTTCCTCGTTCTGCTGAAGCCTTTTTAAAAGAAACTCAACAAAAACACTCTTGTCAGGTACCTCTTCGAGGGTGCCGCTTGTCATTGCCTTACGGCTGGGCAGATCATATAACTTGTTTATAGCTATAGGGGCATCACTGAATGCCCTTCTTGTCTTGAAAATAGAACCTCCAAAACATGCATCGGTAATCAGTAGTGTATGCCTGGAATTGATATCGTCAATATATCCCTGCATAGTAGTATTTCGCAACCAGTTGGCAGTGTTCGACTGCTGAGCATCGGCCGGCAGCCAGTAGCCTGTTTCCTTTTGCCTGTCCCAGTAACCATGGCCGGCATAGAATATTAACAGGTTATCATCAGGCGTTACAATCTGGCTAAGCTCATCCAGGGCAATTATTATTTCATTTCTTTTAACATTTTTAAGAAACTTGATATTCTGCTGGTCAAACGTATACTGTGCTACCAGGGTATTATATAACTTCTGTGCATCAAGCATGGGCTGGTCCAGATCATTTATCACATAATCATCATATTCATTTATAGCAATAATAAGGGCATAGTATTTCCCGACAATATCAAGTGACTCGGTTTTCTTTGATGCAAAAGACTGGGTTGTTGAGGGAGTAGTGGAAATACGTTCAATATTATAGGTTATCGATGATTTGTTTTGCCTGCCGTCCGTAGCTTCTATTGTTAAGTCATTATTGCCGACAACAAGCAATACCGTGCTCCGGAAACTTCCATCCTGGCTAACGAAAGCTTCAATACCGTTAACCAGCACTTCAAAAATACCTTTGCTGGTTTCTACCTTCCCTATTATATCTATTTGCTTGGTATAAACCTGGTTCCTTACACCTTTATACAGGGTTGGGGAAATAATATTAATTACCGGCCCCTGGGCAATAGATTTGTCAACAGGCTTGGGTTTGGCAATATTTATGTATCCCGGCCTGCTTTCACCGCTTATCTGTGCGCTGATTATGGCACTAATAAAAACAGAAAAGATTATAACATTTACCAGCCTCAACATTGCATAATTTATTCATTATTTATATGTAAATGTAACAGTTTTTTTATTAATAATCAACTCCCTACAAAGTAAAGCCAATACCTGCGAAAGGCACAATAATGTCTGTAGCTTCAATTCCCAAAATGATATTAAAATGATTAAAATTAAAAAACAATCCTCCTTCATAAGTAAATCCCAAGTGCTCTGTCCAACCGTACTGAAATCCATCGTAATAGTCAAAATACTCATAATATTCATCATAATAAGAATAGCCGGCTCCCGAGAACAAAGCAAATCTGAAATTTTCCCTGTTTACAATATTCACATTAGGCCCGCCCACGAGAAGATACTTTTCTTCAAAATCTTCATAATATATACCATAGTAAAAACTAACATAAAATCCAATTCTCCCGGGTCCAAGTATGCCCATACGCCCGCCGAATGGCCAAAAATGTTCCAGAGTCCTTGTATTGATAAAAAAGTCATAATCCCAGAATGTGTGGGATTTCTTTTCCGCCCTGGCATTGACCTTGAATTTAATCTCTCCCGAAATCTCATTAACATCTGCCAGTACATTCCATGTTACTTCCTTATTATTTCCCGGACTTATATTCTTGCCAACGTCTCCTAAAACGCTTTTTAAAGGAATATAGGTAAATCCATTATCTAAAGTATAATATACAGATACTGCATATGAATTTTTAGCTCCTGGTTTATCGTTTAAATCATAATGGATTATTATCTTTTCCCCCTCCTGCGTAAATCTAACATTTTCAACTGTCTGTGAGAATATAAGAATATTGTTGGCAAGCAATAAGAATATGGCGCATATTTTAGCTATATAAAATATCATTAAAGAAATTAAATATTTCTAATCCCCCAAACCTATGCTGTCCTACAAAGTAAAGCCAATACCTGCGAAAGGTGTGATGATGTCTGTTGATTCCAAGCCTATAGTAATATTAAAATGCTTAAAAGTATAGATCATACCGCCTTCAAAATAATATCCTTGATGCTCTATCCATTCTGAATCATAATAACCATAATAGTAATCATAATACTCATCATATTCATCATAATAGTAAATACCAAATCCTGTGAATCCCGATAATCTGAAGTTTTCTTTATTTACTATATTGATTATTGGTCCGAGTAAATATATATACTTTTCTTCCCAGCTCTCATAATTTATGCCATATAGAAAGCTGGTATAAAAACCTGCTCTTTTGGGGCCAAGAATACCTATGCGCCCTCCAAAAGGCCACATATCGCCAAGGGTTCTGATACTTACAAACATGTCATAATTCCAGAACGTGGCAGCTTTCATTTCAGGATTTGCCACAACTTTAAATTTAACCTCACCCGAAAGTTCATTAACATCATTCAATACGTTCCACATAACCTTTTTGTCTCTGCCCGGACTTACATTTCTGCCTATGTCACCGAAAACACTCTGAAGCGGAGTGTAGGAAATACCATTATCAAGTGTATAATATATTGATACGGTATACAAATCCCTGCTTACTGATTTGCCTGCAAGGTCATAGTAAATAATTATCTTTTCACCTTCCTGGTTGAACCTGACATTTTGTATTGATTGCGTAAATGAAGGAATATACAGAAGAATAAAAAATATATAAGTGATAATCTTATACATGTTTATCTGGCATTAATGCCCGCGAACACGGGAAAAGATAAAAGTAATATTTATTTGGTAAAATATAAATTTTTACCGGTATTAAGTTATAAATCCCACAGCTTTTTTAATGGCCCTCTCAATACCTTCGGGATTACTGCCTCCTGCTGTAGCAAAAAATGGCTGTCCACCCCCTCCCCCGTTAATTTCCTTTGCTGCTTCCCTTATTATTTGTGAGGCATTAATATTCTTTTCCATGACAAGATTGTCAGATACCATAATAGTAAGATTGGCCTTACCATTGAGGTCTGCGCCGACAACCATAAATAAATTCTCAACCTTCTTTTTTATCTGGAACGCAAGATCGCGGATAACATCTGCCGAATCAGCGCTTATCTTCTCTGCAATAATATTTATGTCATTAGCCTTCTTTATTTTCCCTATTAACTCAGACTTTAAGTCTTTTATTCTTGATCTCCTGAACTGGTCAACCTGCTTCTGAAGTTCTGCATTTTCATCTATAAGGTTTTGAACGGACTTTCCCAGATCCTGGGGGTTCTTTAAAAGGTTACTTATTTTCTGCAGTATCCTGGACTGGTTATTAACATATTCTTCGGCTTTTACCCCCGATACAGCCTCAATTCTTCTAACACCGGCAGCAATAGCACTTTCTGATATAATTTTGAATAATCCTATTTGTCCGGTTGATTCAACATGCGTTCCTCCGCATAATTCAATGGAATCAGCAAATTTTATTACACGTACCACATCTTCATATTTTTCACCGAACAAAGCTATTGCACCTGCATTTTTAGCTTCATTAAGAGGCATATGCCTGTTTTCTTCTCTTGGTATGTTCTCCCTGATTTTAGCATTTACCAGTGATTCTATCTTCATCAGGTCCTTATCAGATATCTTCTGGTAATGTGAAAAGTCAAACCTGAGGTAGTCCGGACTGACAAGAGAGCCTTTTTGTTCTATGTGCGGACCAAGGACTTCTCTTAGGGCATGATGCAGCAAATGCGTTGCAGTATGATTATTGGCTGTATCAATCCGCTTTTGTATATCAACAGATGCTTTAAATGATGCTTCAGGCTTTAAAGGGAGCTTCCCGGCAATATGAATAATAAGGTTATTCTCCTTTATTGTATTCAGGATCTGTATTTTTTCATCTTTATTACTGATAAATCCCGAATCACCAACCTGCCCCCCACTCTCGGCATAGAAAGGCGTCCGGTCAAATACAAGGTGGTACAGCTCCCTGTCCCTGGTTCTGACCTTCCTGTATCTCTTTATTTTTATTGCTGTTTCAAGGTTATCGTAACCAACGAACTCCTCCTGTTCTTCTTTTGCATCAGTAATGAATGTCCATTCTCCTGCTTCAACATTGGCAGCACTCTTAGAGCGCTCCTTCTGTTTTGCCATTTCTTTTTCAAATCCCTCCCTGTCTATAGTGAGATTATGTTCCTTAAGAATTAATTCTGTCAGGTCCAGCGGAAATCCATAGGTATCGTATAGTTCAAAAGCAACCTCACCCGGTACGGCAACTTTATTCTCTGACCTGGTCCTTGAAACTATCTGCTCCAGCAACCTGATTCCCGTATCAAGAGTCCTCAAAAAAGACTGTTCTTCTTCTTTTATCACTTTTTCTAGAAGCTCCTGCTGAACCTTAATTTCGTTAAATGTTTCACCCATAGTCTTAACAAGTGCAGGAACAAGTTTATAGATGAATGGCTCGTCCTGGTTAAGAAAACTGAAATAGTAACGTATGGCCCTTCTTAATATTCTTCTTATAACATAACCCGCCTTTACGTTCGATGGTAACTGTCCGTCAGCAATAGCAAATGAAATAGCCCTGAGGTGATCAGCAACAACCCTCATTGCAACATCGGATTTCTGTGCAACACCATACTTGATCTTGCATATTCCTGAAATCTTGCTAATTACAGGCGTAAATATATCTGTATCGTAGTTTGATGTTTTATTCTGAACAACCATGCATAACCTTTCAAAACCCATTCCTGTATCAACATGCTTACTTGGAAGTGCTGTCAGTGTTCCGTCAGCTTTACGGTTAAACTGGATAAATACCAGGTTCCATATCTCTATAACTTCGGGATGATCCTTGTTTATAAGACTTGCCCCGTCTTTTTTCTTTCTTTCCTGATCTGATCTCATGTCTATATGAATCTCGGAACAGGGACCACAGGGCCCGACATCACCCATCTCCCAAAAATTATCCTTTCTTGAACCAAACAGGATTCTCCCCTCATCCATAAATACCCTCCAGATGTCAAATGCTTCCCTGTCTTTTTCAATATTCTCATCTTTACTGCCCTCAAATACTGTCGCATACAGCCTGTCTTCAGGGATATTCAATTCATCAGTCAGGAATTCCCATGCCCACGATATAGCTTCCTTCTTAAAGTAATCTCCGAAAGACCAGTTGCCTAACATTTCAAACATAGTATGGTGAAAGGTGTCGTGGCCTACTTCTTCAAGATCGTTATGTTTTCCCGAAACACGAAGACATTTCTGCGTGTTTGCTATTCTCTTATGCTTAATAGCTGAGTTACCGAGAAAAATATTCTTGAACTGGTTCATCCCTGCATTTGTAAACATTAAGGTAGGATCATTCTTTATCACCATGGATGCAGACGGAACAATAACATGCCCCTTAAGTCTGAAAAAATCCAAAAATCTCTGGCGGATTTCCTGTGAATTCATGCGAAAAAAAAAGTTTTTTT
>Ga0315548_1001189_pt1 | contig 22532 bp, 43 predicted proteins | sample SalMarSW160110MG_2_FD_202540 | JGI IMG/M metagenome (GOLD analysis project Ga0315548, IMG submission 202540) | Salt marsh sediment microbial communities from the Plum Island Ecosystem LTER, Massachusetts, United States - Salt Marsh Sediment SW1601-110 ...
TACTGGCAATTAAGGTAAATACGCAGTTAGGGCTCGCGTGGGAATCGTATAATATCGATAAGCCCGCAGAGAGCGTGACTCAGGATAATACCGCCGAGATCGATAAGATCAAGGCTACTTTAGAGCAATTAGAAGCCGAAATAAAAGGACAAAGTGAAGAATGAGCTTTCTCTATATATGGATCCTCTTGGGATTGATAGGGATTTGCTTCCTTATTAATTTCATTTGGAGTCTAATTGAGCGGATTAAAGAAATATGGAGGGATACCCATGGAGATTAAAATATCGGGGCATTGGAAGCAGAAGATTATGGGTTGGGCTCGAGACCTCATTATCGTATTTGCCATGTGGTCTATCTGGCTCACCGATGTCTATATGGCGGAGTCATTCCAGCAGTTAGTCGTTCGTATCTTTCTAATCGCGGTTATTGCCATTACGATCTTGATGCGGGAATACCAAGATTATACGATTTATCATTTAGAAGAAGAATTGCAGGAGCTTAAAAATAGAAAATAAAAAAAAAAGAGTTAATGTGTAGAATGCCACCATTGATGACATCTATCACATATTAATCTTAAATATTTCTTATTGAATAATCCATGTTTATATGAGGTATGATGTAATCTTGCTTCTTTTAATGGTAATACTCGTCTACACCACTCACATTGGAAATAATGATATGGGCAATTATTCATATGTTGATTCTCTTTGATATATTCCCATCGAAAATCTTTCCACTCCTGAGATGCGATTGTTTTGTAATATTTTCTTTTATTTATATTACCCTGAGCCTTTCTAATAATATATCCTAATCTCATTCTTGTTTCACCTCCTTCAGCTTTTCCTTCAGCTCCTTCATGACCTCGCGATAATCCATATGGGAGCCTCTCGCAAACTTATTAATCTCTTCCGATAACTCCCGATGGACTTTTATATCCCGATCGAGTTTTTGAAGCGATCCTCTGTGAACCTTCCCAGTAAATAAATAATAGATAAATCGTTTGAACTCGCTAGATCGTGCTATGGCCTCGAAATCGATCTCCGCAGGTTTCGGGGTAGCATGGGCTAGACTTTCGAAAGCATCATCATAATGATTTCTTACTGAATATTGTTCTGACTCATCGATTCTAGGGGGAGCCATCGGCGGGTGCAACTCCTCCAACTTCTTATCCTTCTTTCCCGTTGCTACTTCTCTAAAGCTCGGCATTATTTAATCAGCTCCACTGCGTCCTCTAAATTATCGCAGTCATTCATAATCCATTTTATGATCTTCTCCAGGAAGAAAGATCGCTTCCCATGGGGAGACTTTTTCAGAAACTTCACTACATCCTCATCAAAATTAAAGCTTATTCGCATTTTTACTCAACCCATATTTTTTCAAATTTATCTGCAAAATCTTCTACATTTTTTAATGACTCAAAAATAATACAATCATGAGTCTCGGTTATCTCATATTCAATATTATGTTCATCAAGTAAGTCTAAGTCTATTGTTATTGAGAATGTGTAGTCTTGTAGTCCAACTATTTTGTAAGCGTTTCGAATCCAAACATCATTTCCTTTATTTCGAGGCTCAATTATTCCTTTTACTTTCATTTTTATTCTCCCTCTACAAAAATAAGTTTATGATTATTTCCTATAGAATTTTAATTCCTTTTTATTTAATTGATAAGGGTTTTTCTGAATGGTTTTAATTCCTTGATATTGATAATAACTCCAAAAATGCTCTCTCTCTTGAATTAAAAGCATTCTATCACCATTTTGAAAAATCTTATCATAAATTATTTTTCTCATTTTACCACCTTTATTATTAATTATTATTAATTATTATTACTATATAAGTATAGAATAAATAGGGTATATCAAGGTCAGCATTATATTTTATAGGTAAAAACTCCATTTCACTTATAAAATATAACTGAACCTTTAAATACCCTATTTAAGGGAATATAGTATGATGAAGTATGACAAAATCGATTGTTGGCAGTGGTGAGGAAAATGGGTAGCTTTCAGTTCTGGATGGATTATGTAATGGATTATCTTCAGGATACAATTACTCCAGAAGATAAAGCATTTAGGAGACTTGTTAAAGCCTATTTTAAGGAAGCATTCTATACAAATCATATCGAAAATGAGACTATGAGAGAGCAATTACTTAAACTTCAGGAGGTAAAAAAGAATTATTGGAAAGGACTTCCCTTTGTCAAAAATCTTACTAAGGATCAGAAAAAAGGATTAAATTATCGATGGTATATTTTTTTAAAAAAAGATTTGGAAAGAGAGGGAATGAATATAGCTAGACAAAATGCATTGCATCATTTAGAATATATTAAAAGAAATTATTCGGAGAGAACTTATTATCGTCATAAAAAGAAAATTAGGGCATTAGGAATTGAAATAAAAAAAAATAGGTTTGCTCCTGAAGGAATCAAACCTTCCACTTCTACACCATTGTAGGGTTGGCTCATCAGAGAGGAGCATATTAAAAAATAAGAAAAAAAAAGTTAGTTCTTCTTGGGGTGCGGGAGCCTCGCTTCCCATTTCTCCAGCATCCAATTCATAAATATATATGGTTGTGGCCATCTTTCTTTTCTATGTATAATAGTAATATGACGCAATCTATAGAATTTTAGTTCATAATACCATCTTAAATCGGTAGTGAACTCCCCAATCAACTTCTCTATTTTTTTATCACATTCTTTTATTGTTTCATATACAACTAATTCAATAGATTCAGGCATCTTTGGATATGCATGTTTGCTTGTAAATGATTCATCATTAAGTTCTTTCTCGCCCTCAAGCTCTTGTAATAGTTTCTTGAATTGGTTAGCTTTTCCATATTGTTGGGATAGAGTATAGATATCATATTCTAAGTCTACTAATTTCGTCAACACCAATTCCAATTGAGTATATGCTTTTGCTACTTTAATATCTTCTTCCCTATTTCGTTGAACTATTGATTCAAGACCATTAAGTTGGTCTTTCAACTCAGTAATCTTTTGTTGTAAAAATTGTAAGCTCTCGTTCCCACTATTCTTGATATTCTCTATTTTCTGTTCCACTTCTTTTCTAAGTGAATCATAAGCATCTCGCCAATATATATTTTCAAACTCATCGCTCATGCTACTCATTCCCCAGTAAACAGATTAATACCAATACCAAGAACGTCATTACTGCAATGAAAATCTCGCCGATCATTTCTTCTCCGCCTCCGTGGCATCGTTAAATAACTCCAACGCCAACCTAAGTGTAGTATTCATACATGAGACTAATAAGGGAAGTTCCTCAGTTACCTTTCTTAAGTAGAATAGAATATCATTCCACTTCTCGCCTCGCTCCGCCTTATTCACTCCAATCGCCTTTTTTGTTGTATTATATTTGATACAAAATTATTAAGAATGGTCTGATTTTCATCAGTTTTAGTATATATTCTCTCGAGTTCCTCTTCAATTCTCTTAAGTTTCTCATAACCTAAATTAATAGCCTCCAAAACAGTATCAATCAAGAATGTATTATTAGATGGCTCTACTCCATGATCTGAATATTTATATTTGTAATTGCCCCCCTCCTTAACCTCGATTATCCCTTCCTTATTAGCAATAGCATGTAGGCTTTCATATAAATAAGTGTTACTCAAATTATCCTCTTCCTCTATAATATATGCTCTTTGTAGTGATAGGGGGTCGTACCATTTATCTGGATTCTCTCTTAGAAAATTATACATAAAAGCCTCAACCTTCTCTCTCTTATTCATTCCAATCGCCTCACGACACTATATTCGGTAAATTCTCTCGCCATTCGATCCTTCGGAACTAAAATTTTTTTGTCCTGACTTTTATTGAATTCCTCAACTGCTTTTAAGGTCATCACTTCTTCTGTAAATACATCTATCGTTTCTATTTGCTCTAATAACATAGGTACTGTATTCCGAATACAGAAACGGATTGCCTCACTCCGAGAAGGAAATAATGTGGTTTTCGCTAATGAGTCGAGAAAGTGGAGATCACCTTCAGGTACATTAATCGTAATAACAACCATTAGTATTTGTCCTCCTTCCATTCTAACGTAAACCACGAGGCTAACTTCAGCTCTACGGTATCCCCCTCCTCGACCACGATTTTGTCCAAGTTCTCGATTGCCTTTTTCGGAATCCAGGCGATCATTCCCTCATCGTCTTTGATCCCCACCGCTTTCTGAGTCACCCGAAATATAGGAGCTGTAATACTTTCTACTACTGTCGCTCCTCCCTCAAATCCCGGACTGACCTTTTTCACCGTTTTCTTTTTTATAGTAGATTCCCTTTTCTCGGGTACAACCTTGGACGCCACTAAAAAATCGGCAATCCTTTTTAGTTCTTCTGTTATATTATCTAAACATTTCAATAACTCATATTCATTATCCATTAGTCTAAATCCCTCCAATCAAATTCTGGTTCATCATTACATTCTTCCTCTTCATATTCCTCAATTCTCTCTTCAAGGCTAATAATTCTTGCCTTTAATTCCGTTATTTCCTGCTTCAGAGCTATGTTTTCCTCTAATATTTTCCTACATTTCCTTATATCTGTTTCTAAATTATAATCACTCATCTTTCTTTTCCTCTTCTAATTCTTCAATATATTTAAATAGTTCACACTTCTTGGAAACCGTAGGGAATCCATAAAAAGGGTGTATCTTTTTCTTGAACTCTTCAAAATCTTTAAAAGTCATTTTTTCTGTTCCTCCATATATTCATTATAATAATGGTTGGACTTCTCAATAAAGAAATCCAGGTCCGCATATAATTGGGCAATAATCGACCGCAAGTTATCATTTTCCTTCCGTAAAAGTTCGCACTCATCACACATTTTTCTTAGCCTCCCATAACGCACATTTCTTATCTGGTCGGACATGCTGTCGCGGAGCGGCGGTTCTTAGCTTATTACAATATATATATCCGTGAGCCGCATAAACCTTCTGCTGACCATACTTACACGTCCAGCATGTTCCATCCCACTTACTTGCGGGTTCACCATTCTCTTCGAACCAACAATTTCCGTCCTCATCGGTTTTGAATACATTCATTTTTTCAATTCCTCCTGGACCATATTAATTTTTTCTAACATCTGCATTTTTGCATCAAAACTATACTGTTGAGAAAATAAGACTCGATCCCTAAAAAGCTTATACATCTTCTTATGATCGCTCTCTCTTCCCAACTCAACTGCGGGTATCTCACGCACGAGCACCCGCACCGCATACTCGATAATATCGGGACTACACACTCGTAAGTCCCGAGAATCCTTCCAAAACGATACGTCAGGGTATAATTCAATATCAATCGGCATTATTTCTCCTCCTTCTTAATATCTTGGATATAAACAATTACTTCTTTCCCACAATCAGGACATTTATAGACTACAACTTCTCTCCAAAGTCTAAGAAGGGACGGTCGCAATCGCATTCGTGTTAAACATCTTCCACAATATATTTTCATTATTTTCCCTCCGAAAGCTTCTCTAATATATATTGAGCAAATCCCCCATAATCCTGTTCTGGATCAATGGAGCATTGGTATAGAAATTTAGCAGACTCCTTCAACAGCGATTTCATAGTTTCATAACACATTTCCAGATAAAGATTATATTCAGCCATATTTTCCAATTTTTCAAGAAACATCGATTTCAGCTCGGCAATCTGATTCTGTAAGTAATTCGCAGTATTTGTATAGCCTGAATTATTAGATTTCTGAATTTCAAATAAACCTTCCAGCTCGGAAATACGCTCTTCTTGTTTCTCAAGTCTCTCTAAAATTGCTTCAAATTCTTTTCTTAATTCCTCATCGCTCATCCTTACCACTCCCTTAATCGATGTTTTATTTTTAAAATCTTTTTTATAATTATATTTCGAGGACAAAAATTAGGATATTCGCATTCATGATTTCCATCAATAGGATAATTGCAGTGATATATATCTAATTCTCCCTCTTCTGTAGAAGGAATCAATTCGAAATATTTACACCAGTCTAAGATACCTTTTTCCTCATTTGGATGTATCAAATATTCACATTCAAAATAAATATGGGGACATGCTTTTCTAAGGATCAATAATAGATTATCAGGATTCATCCAAAAAGGATCTCCCTTCCATTTTATTATAACCTTCATATTCTCCATATTTTACCACTCCCCCGCCTGTTCTGATTTTCGAAGCGAGCAGATACATTCAAAGCACACCCACTCGCTATGATATAAATAGGTGTTCGCCACTAATGTATGGCATCGCGGGCACTCAGTCATTTCTTAATCCACCTCGTAAGTTTCTGATTTCCTAATATATTTTCTATTTTGAGATAGTCTATTCGAAGTTTATTGAGTTTATCATAAATATTATAATATATATCATCATCATCAAAATATCCAATACATCCTTTACAGACAAGGTTTTCCCTATCTACCGCATGTGGGCAAGTATAATAATATCCACCCTCATCTTTCTTTCGTTTCATACAAATGCGTATATCAATATGTTTTCCAGATTCCCCGCATCTCATTTCTTATTCCCTCCGTTCTTGATCTCAAGTAATTGAACATACATGTCCCGAATAATAGACCGAATCAGCATAGACATCGAATACTCTTTTCCGTTATGTTTTTCATAATACGCTTGAAGCTCGCGTATCATGGCTCGATATTCCTTATATTCATTTCCATTAAAATAAATTGTTACTGACATGGTGAGTAAAAAATATTTCTTTAACTATTTAAATAAATTCATACGAATACGAATCTCAGAAGTATGATACTCGGAAGCGTATCATATATATATAAGACCTTTTTTCAGGATGATAAAAAAAATCCCCCTCAAACTCCCCCTCTATTATTATATATATAATGTAAGCCCTCCCCGTGTCCTATCTAATGAAGCCTAGATATATATAGTTTATCACACTTCTCATATTCGGAAAAGGATGGTAAATTATCACTTTTACTCTCATCAAAAATCACTCTTCCATATATAACATACGGATCATCTTAGGAAAAGTATTTAAATACGAATGATAATATTATAAGTAGTATGACCGAAATTGTCACCGAATACGAGTTTGATAAAGAGTTCCTGGAAGAGATGGGTTTGGAACTGCTTGGCTACAATTTCATTAATAACGAGAAAATCTTTATTGTCAGGAAAAAAAAAAAAAAAAATATTAAACCCTAAATAATTCACTCTCCCAACATTTAAATATCCAAAAAATAATTATTATACAGAATCTTATCATTCATAATTGACGGTTTCATACCACAATATATGCACAATGGTAAGATTCCAACCTTATGCAAATGAAATCAAGGTGAGAGAAACCTCATTGGATTTTTGTTCGCCCTTTACCCATTATTCTCTTTTTAGCCACCTTCTCTCTCACCTCATTCTTATCCTAGATCTCATCCGCATCAGTTCATATGAGATGCAAAGCTGAGTGGGATGACCACTTCCATGAGATTTATAAACGGAATAGAATGATTAAGAAGCTAGCAAAACAAAGAAAAAAGAGATGGGAAAAATGATTGAACCGCTGGATGTGTTGACCTTTATCAACGAGTTAAAGAAAGCACTGCTTGATTTGGCAAAGCGTTCGGGTATAGAAACCCTCCCCTTAGATGTCCAAACATCCATTATTGAACTACATCGCAAATTACAATGGTATCTTGATCAATATGAAAGCTAAGAAAATGATTGATGAACTTTATATGGCTTATTTTGAATGGTATGATGAGTATGCTTTCATCGGTATTTTTTCTACTCAAATAAAGGCGTGGTTGGCATGTGATCATCATTTCAAAAAATATACGTATAAAAAGGTAGATGTCATTAATAATAAAATAGTAGAGACCAATAAACATGGAGGACGGAGAACTCGCTATCATATTGAAAAAACAAAAATTGATCCTGTATTTACTAAAAATTTATAAGATTGTGATGGGTATTATTATATAATAACAAATCGTTATACATTATGAACCTCAGACAGTCCATCCTGGATGCTTTACAGAAGGAGCCGACCCTAACCAATAAACAGCTCTATAATCTCTATCCGAAAGGGAATAGGACATCAATTCGCGTCTATGCCAATGAGGTTCGGAATAAAACTAACAGTGGTATAACACCAAAGAATAACCACAACTCTACCCTAAAACCCTCAAAACCCAGTCCTCCACAGGAGACAACATCGTTTATTGACGATCCCAATGAACTTCTCATGAGTGTAGCGGTGAGGGAGCTCAATAAACCCTCCCCTGATCCGAGGTGGGCCAACATATTAATCTCCTGTAAAAAGGAGAATATCACCATAAAAGAAGATGATATAGACTCATTTCGAAAACTACCAAATCAAATACTCGCCAACTTATTGAACAAGTCCAGGCAGAAAATGTCTTGAATGGTGATCCCCCCACTATTAGAGACTTTATGCTTTCATTGGATTATCCATTTGAGTTTGACGAGGTCCAATTAAGAGTTGCAGAAAAGAAGCTTGCTATTGCTGCCCTACCTTTTAGTATTCGAGAGTTTCATGATATTAGGGCACGAGGGGGATCGAAAACATTTGATACCATGATCATTGCCTTATATCTTGCATCCTTAGGGTTTGAAGGGATATGGTTTGCCGCTCTTGCGAAGCAGATGGAGCAACCAAAAAAATATCTAAAGAAAATTGTCGAGCGATCCTACCTTAAATATCTTATTTCTGATCTTATGAAGGAAAGTGTGATCTTTCAAACAGGGGGGGAACTCCGAATCTACAATCTTACGGAAGATAACGCCCGATCTCCACGAGCGGACTTTATCATCTATGATGAGTTAGCGAGGGCAGATCCTGATGCCTATAATGCAGCAAGTTCGATCTTATCGGTCACCCAATTGGGTCTTATTATTAATATTTCTACTCCTTGTAAAACAACCATCGAGGAGCAGCGATATGAAATTATCAAACGAAGAGAGATCCATCATAATGAGGTGTTAACATCTGAGTTATGGTGGAATGATATATCCTTCTTAGCTCGAAAGAAAGAATGGTATGAAGAGCAAAAGAAGATACTTCCTGGTTGGTATTTTCGACAAGAACATGAATGCTCACATGAATTACCAATGGGAGCAGTCTTCCAGAACGTCAACTATGGTGAATATCCCGACTGGCTCATGGAAGATATTAAGAACCAATGGTTATGTAGCGGAGTGGATTGGAACCCAGTTGCGGGGCATTGGGTGGCGGGTGGGAAGTGGACGAAGGACCTACGGAACTTCGTGGTATTAGAGGAGCACGATATCGGGCAGGGGTATGCGGTGGATATGAACATCGAGCAGTTTCATGTTATTGCCCTCCGGGGTGTTAATGGAGATCATCTTACCATGGAAGAAGGGGGGATCAATGAAGAGTATACCAAATGGTTTAAGAAGATGCAAGATGTAGTTAATTTAGGGTATCCCGAACAGAACTATCATTATGAAGAATGGGATAGTGCCGGACTCAATAAGCTCCAGGCAGTCACTTATATTATTCAGAACGGGATCACCATCTGGGTGGATAAGGTTCGGTTCCCTAATCTTGCCAAGATGATTGAGGATTGTCAATGGGATCCTGATAGTCCCGAGCCCAAGATTAAGAAGGATGCGTCCAACAGCCCGCACGCGTTAGATGCGTTCTTACACGCGATTAGTAAAAGGAATAGAAATGTAGCAGAAGTAGAAATGGGAAGGTTTTATTAATGGTTAAATATAGCAGAAAACGAGCACAAGCAAAAAGAAAGACCGGGAAGAAACTCGCATCCTACCGTAAAGCGTATTCTACATGGCGTGGGAGGCGTGTAAAGCGAGCAGAATTAGTCTCGCGGGTTTATTCACAGCGATGGGAGACACGGCTCGCTCAACACGCGGTGGCGTATATGCCCTATGCCACAGAGCAACCTATATCCCTAGAGTCTACGGCGATCTACGCGATGGGATACGACCCTAAGAAAGGGATCCTCTACATTACTTTCTGGACCTATAAGATGCGTGGTCCGGGAAATACCTATGCGTATTATGGGGTACCGAGAGGTAGGTGGGACGCATTAAATGAGGCGTCAAGTAAGGGGCGATACTTCTATTACAACATTCGTGGAGCCTATAATTACCGACGGTTGTAATAATAATCTTTATATAATTAATTGTCTATATATTAATCATAGTATTATTCGTCGTATTACCTTCAAAGGTATTTATTCTATGCAAGTTGGCAAGACCATAGTTGCAGATATTGCTGGCGGGCACAAGCCCAAGGCACGCGAGATTGGCGACCATATCACTATCCAGAATATATGGGACCTCTATCGATGGTACCCCGGCTTTCGCGATATGATCGGCTTAGAAGTCGATGCTATTTTTTCCAACGGGATTAATGAAGACGAGAAGATCGAGCCAGATCGGCTTATCGAGTGTAAAGAAGGACTCCGATGGGCTATTATGGCAGGATACAGTACCGTTATTGTAGACGGTCGGAGCGATAACCCGCGATGCGAAGCATGGCACCCTTATATAGATGGTATTGGGTTTAACTTTACGAAGTTCAGTCCGAAAGGACACCCCTTAGAGATCACCGTGTACATGAAAGCCAATGAGACTGCCGGAGGCAATATCCAATATATCATACCACATTATCCCTGTGAAACCGATGCTGATGGGGAATATTTGGATGATCAACCCATCCCAGGAGGGTACGGGTTTTTCCATTTACGGACCCAAGGCAATTTAAAAGGCTGTCAGGGATTACCGCAATATCTTCATTTGATGGACAGTTTCAAGATCCAATGGGATATTATTAAGGCTTATGGTCCCTATGCGGAAAAGCAAGGTATGGCGTTTCCTACCGTGTTTTTAAAAGAGAATTCCAAAACAAACCGTAGCATGGTCAAGTCCCAGTTTGCTACCCAACCTACTACTAATCGATTATTAATTATGGGAGATGAGGACGCCATTGAATGGGTATCTCCCCAAGCCGGAGCCTACGACCCGTTTCCGATGCTCCAGTGGATTAATACCGTTCTAGCGAGAGCGTCCCAAATGAATAAGCTCATGTTAGAGGGCGACCCCGCAGGCTATTTATCCGCGTCCGAGACGGCAATAAGTAATTGGGAGGCAAAGAATAAGGAAAAACAAGCGTACTGGCGTACCCAACTTATTGGCGTCTGGATCGCTCTTGGCGGTTCGGATGAGACCAACTTTAAAGACCCGGCAAAGCCGGCCTTTATCTCGCTGATGGAAGGGCTCTTAGCCATGCGACAAGCAATGGACGGCTTAATCGAGCCGGAAGATATTGTCAATCTTATGAATGAATACTTAGAAAGTAATGACCAGAAGCGTGATCTCCACGCAATGAGTAAAGAGGAGATGATGGCAAATAACAATGCTGGACAACCCCAAAATAATAACGGGAATGAAGCCCCTCAAGAATAAGCCCTATCGCGATTCTGATATGGTCTTTGAGAAGGAGTTTCCGATTACCAAGTTTAATTTCCCGCTGACCCGCTATACCGATTGGAAGATATACGGGTACAAGAAAGACCCCCTTACGGGGATAAAGAGACCGTACTGGCTGACCAAGAAAGTACCGACCGGGAAGCCTTTGACTCCGCAAGCGTGCGGGTTGGACGGTTTCTATGATGTAAAACCACTTAATATGGTGATATAAGAAAAATGGTAGAATTTGATAACTTCAAGGAATTTTATGATAAACATCCGGATTTGGATAATACCGAATATTATAAGGAGTTTCCCGATGCGAACCAATCCACGATTCGCTCTTGGAAGGCACGATTAAGGCAAGTAGTAGCTCCCCCTATGGCACCAACACCGCCCCCCGAGCCTGCCCCCCCGAAGCCCGATACTAGTATGGATGCGGAAATGGTCAAGCTCTTATGCACACAGACCAAGACCCCTCTTAACGAGTTTGAAGGGGTGGATACGAAATCGGCATTGATCGTCCTGAAAGCGAAATTAAAGAATATGCAACTCCAACCAGCCGAGGAACCCCCAAAGAAAGGGTCGACCCCTAATACGTCTATTCTACCCAGTCCCAGACCGATTGGGTCGAGTGTGAGGCATTTCGGGATCGATCCCTATATTGTATTTGATGGGGCCAAAAACGAAATCAGGATGGAAATTCCGATGGATAAATTATTAAAACCGGAAAAAAATAAAGAAATTACAAGCGAGATAAAATAATTTATGATTATTAACTTATACGGTGTATTAAGAGGCTATTTAGTGGCCCACCGACCAATTAAAAAAAGAGTGATCAAACTATGAGTACATTAATACCAAGCGGAAGACGAGCAGTATGTGATATTCATAAAACGATTTTTGTCATGGGAGCGTACGGTTTAGGAGCAGTACTCGAGAGTCTGGAAGTAGTCACCGCCGGATTTATTCCCGGCATGTTTGTCGATCCTCTGACTACTGTCGGCTTAGAGGAGCAATGCACTATTGGGGCAAATGCCTCAGTCGTAGCCATTGGCGTCGCAGAGGTAGACTTCGGAGTTATGGCGGATACCGATACAGCCTACAATACTACTGATGAGGCACTAATATTAAGACCTCACTGGAACCCAGGAGCATTACTGAGAAACTTGGCGAGGGTGACAGCAGCAGCAAACACCCACCCCGGAGACTATTGGGGTACGACCAGCGGAACTGCTGGACGGTTCGACCAAGACCTAACCACGGGTGTAATGATTCGAGGTCAGAACTTCGATGCTGCAGCAGCAGGAACAGTGAATACATTGGTTGGATGGTTTGCTTGCGGACCTGCGGGTGGTATTTAAATGGCATCAGCAATTAGGCAATGGGATACTGATTGGATGGACCAATTCAAGTCCATTATGCCTACCTATCTCACGAACCTGCAGGTATATCCTGGAGATGCGATTGACTGGATCAATATTGTCAATGTTCCTTTTGGAGATAAACAAGCCCAGCGAGCCATTCGAAACCCCAACCAGAACGTTCAAATTGGCAAGGAAGTCACCTATTATGATAAATATGCCGACCGACGAGTGCAAGTAGTCGATATGCCCGCTATTTGGGATTCGATTCGCATTAAAGAGGAATATTATGCCGGTGACGTGGTAAACGCCATCGGTCATGTCGATGATCTATTTATCAATTTTAAGGACGCCATCGCCAATTTTACCTATTCGGGTAATGCTGCAGGAGCCACAGCTTACGGTATCTTAGATGCGGGTCCCGCCACGGGATTGATTGACCGACCAGAAGAGTGTGACGCAGTCACCTCGGCGGGAGCATGGGACGTACAGACCAATATCTTCTTAGACTTAGCCGCAATGGAAGCGGGGTTAGTAGCCAAGGGCTTTTATGGTCCGAAGCGATTAATTGCCCCTCCCGTATTAAAACCGTGGCTAAGCGGAGTACTTACCAGCACAGCAACCCCCTATCGTACATGGTTAAGCTCAATCGGCGGGTATCCAATTACATTTACCCCTCATATCGACCCCGACGCAACGACCAACGCCTTAGCTCTTTATATGGTTGATGAGAGTGCCTACGACCTCTTTATGACACCATTAAAAGTGAGAGGCTATTTCGATAACAATACTGAAGACTTCGTCTGGCATTGGAAAACGCGAGCCTATTTATTACCACGACCCAAGTATGATGGTACTGAATGGAAGAAAGGACAGATAGAGATCGCAGCGTTAGATCTAGAGACCTAAGTAGGTGATCTATCATGGCGGGAGTTGCCTACGTATATATTAGACTTTGGAACCCAGGACGGGATAATATCTATGGGGATACCTCTAACGTTCTTAATTATTTGGAGCGTCCCTATTTGGATACGGGAAAGAATCTCAAACACTTCGAGATCCTATGGATTTCTACTACCCAAGCCGCCTCTGAAGAATTGGGTACCGCTGCCACCAGTGATTTAGATGGTACTACTACACCCTTTCAATTAACCTTAGATTCCACTGATGTCAAGGATGCCGTTGGAGGTGTAGGAGCACGTCGGGTTGCCGTCATAGGAGTAACGGTAAGTTCTGTCAATGCTTATCTGAGCGGTGAGCAACCCAAGCTTACCGTCGAAGTCATTGATATGAACGGTACCACTGCGGTGACCTCATCCCGTTATTACCTCTGGGTGATTCATGGCTATGTCTGCGATGTCGGAACGGAACACGACCCGGCGGGAACAGTTACTATTGAGTCCCCTGCCGCAACTACTTTATACGCGATTGGTGCCGGGAATACTGAATCCGAAGGTTGTACCCTCAAATTCGTAGCGACCGATATGGTCCGATTGGATATGGTCCGAATTACCCCAACTGCTGCCCTTGCGGCGGGAGATGGAGTAGTCCTTGAGATTACTTCAGACGCATTTGAGTACACGGTCCAAGCAACCGCAGAGGATTTCGAAATCGATTATTATCCCTATATCCATTATGGGAACGTTGTCGATGTTCGGAATGCGTGGTACGTACCAAAACGTGCGACCATTGCCTCGAAATTGATGTTTGCGGAAGCGGATACTGCCAATACTCCGGTAATAAAAATCCACTGTACGGTTCGCGTTCATTCGACTGCATATTAAACTACTAATAAATAGTCCTGGAGAGGACTCTAAACTTTTTTAATACTAATAATATCAACAAATTATAACAAAAGAAGTGAAAAAAAATGGATATAATAGAAGAGATTAGAAAATTACCGTTAAAAAGAATTCGGACGTTTGATTCCCATTTTCATTATATTATTGATTTTGACAAACTCCCAGTACAACCCGAGCCAGAGCCCGTACCAGAGCCAATACCCGACCCAGAAGAGCTAAATAATATCATCCAGGAAGCCGAATCGTATGAAGAGGCTCTGGAAGAGATCAAGGTAAACGTCGCGGAAAAGAAAGCCGGACTTCTCAAGCAGAAGGAAGAGCTCTTAGCGAAACTCCAAGCCCTTGAAGGACAGGCGTAGGTGATCTGAGAAACATGGCAAAGAAGGGTTATAATTGGGATAAAGCATTAAAAAGACATAGGAAAAGTATGAAGATCGCAAATAAAGCGGTCAAGAGAAGTAATAAGTGGGAAGCAAAAAGAAGGAATAGTAGGTGATCTAGCTGGCAACTGCAGGATATGGAGATGAAACAACATGGGAATCAATCTTTAATGTTGCAGCCACAGAAGTGGATGCTACTCGCTTTGGAAATCTTAATATACATATTGGAAGAAGGTTTAATTTCTATATATTAGGAGATTCGGAGACTGATACAGCGGATACGAAACTCACAGGTATGCTTGCTGCTGAGACACATCAATTAATCTTTGAGCTCTATCTAAGTGCAAAGGCAAGTGTTACCAACAATCCATGGGATTTTATGGTCATGGAATTGGGAAAGATCGATTTTTTCGAGCGTTTTAAAAATCTAATTAAGCAAGCTCGTACAATTAGTGATGGAAATATGGAATTAGTATCCCGTTCTTTACCCCGAACTACTGATTCCAATGTAATACCCTAAATAAGGTGAAACGAAAATATGACAATATATATGGCACGAGATGGTTATTATATGGCATATACCATCGGCACGGACTTGACCGCTTGGCTCAATGCGAAGGCGGCATTAGTGGTTGGTGGGCTAAATGCCCTCGATTGGTTTTATTCGGCAAATGTCACTCATACTAAACCTCTTACTTTAGAGATTAATCCTATGACGGCGGGGCATTATCCCAGGCGGATTCAAACAGGACGGCAATTGGGAAAGGTCGCATCTACACATTATTTACAGACGGCAATCCTTACCTATGCGGTCATGGGAGCATGTACGACTGCAGGAGCAGGTGATCCTTATACTCATACTATTACAAAAGGGACTACGGAACAGCCCATAAGTTTAGCTTTCCATTTCGAAAAGGAAGGTACCACTGATTCTCGTAGAAAGGATATTATAGGGATTGTCCCTCGCGGATTGGACATTCGCGTATCGGAACGGTCTCCGATTGCCTATCAGACCTATAATGCCGAGTTTGCATATAGCGGAGCGGGCTCTGACTTAGCCCAGCCAACTGCCCATACACAAGTAGCAGCTCCACCGTATACGTGGTTTAATTATAAGGATGCGAGCGGAGCCTCCGAGTTCAAATATAATGGAGGAGCCATTGATGTGGATATTGTTTCGATTGATATGCATATCGGATGGTTTGCGTCCTTATTTGGAACGTACGATGGTACGGGCTATCCTACAAACGGATTAGTCGTTCCTCCCTTCGACAGTTATATTACACTCGGAGTACGGATTAGTGATGCGGCGGGGACTGCCCTTGATGCGATTAGCGATCTCCGAGCAGTGGCGAGTGGTGAGGGAGCTGCGGAATATGCGGGAAATATTAACTTCATTGCCGACTTTTATCGCGGAGCAAACGATTACATTAAATATACTTGGAGTGATATGTATATCGATCCGACCTCATATCAAGAGGTCTTTAAAGAAGAAGGCGACTGGTTTGACGGGATCACGTTTACTCTACGCTTTAAAGATGAGAGTTCTACATTAGCGGTGGAAGAGAAGAACCATCTCGATAAGACCTATTACGAAAACGATTAAGTAGGTGAGTATCATAGCCAAGGATTTTGAAGGGACGGGCTTTAAAGGTGCCGAATTCGAAATGAAAGGGTACCAGGAGCGGAATCTGGAAACCCTATTAAAGACATTATCGAATAAGGAAGTCCAGAAGACCGTCACCGAGATGGCGAAGATCGAGAAAGAAGAGTGGCTCGCGATGGGAGTAATCGCTCTCAGCTTGAAGGATATCGCCCACTTAGGAATATCGAATGTTACTGACTTAGCGATCTTTTCTGGGCTCAAGCAAGGAGTACAAGATACCTTAAAGACCGAACTTGCGGCAGCATTTGCTCCATTAAAAAATGAGCTCATCTCTATTGTAAATGGGTTAGTCTCCCAGATCCTTAATCTTCCGATTGTCAAGGATGCCTTTACATGGATTACCGAAATGATCCAGCGAGGTGCGGGAGCGATTACCGCTATTTTAGAGGGACGGTTTGATGAGTTCCTTCGGGATCTCCAATTACAACTCCAAGAAGAAGGAGTTATCCAAGAATACCGAACCGAAGCCTCGGAACGGATGGCGGCATGGCAGGAAGAGTATTGGGAAGCATACCCCGAGCAAGCCCCGCAATGGTGGCGTGATCAGCGGGCTCGACAGTCGAGGCGAGACTGGCTTATCGAACAGGCAAGTCAGCGTGAGCTAACTCCTGATGAGTTAGCCGAATTATTAGGAAATATGAGTTTTGGATAAAAAGGTGAATATATGGCAGTACCGCTAAGTGATGGAAAAGTTTATTTAATTGAAAGTGATGCGGGTGATAACCAGAATTGGGTCCCTACCCCGGGAAATATCGACCTCGATAATTTCGATCAAGGCGATGAGTATTGTGTCTTATCCATCCCGCGACAATGGACGCAGGTCGGGGTGACGGGCATCCAAGCGGATACCGCATCGGGTGGAAACGGGTTTATGACTCGTACTTGGCGTCGCTATTATCTCGTCAAAATGGTCGGGTTGGAAGCGATCGGGGCAGAAGCCCATTACGTAGATGAGTTTATTATGAATAATCGCCATACCGCAACGAGCGGGGCGACCTTTACCGATTATTATCTGGTGATCTGTCGTGATGAGGATGGAGCGACGGGGTATCAGAAGTTCACTAATTCCGCAGGGGCTCAAGTTGATTATTGCAAAGGCGTAGTAACCGATTTTGAAATTATCTGGCAAGAAGGGAAGAACCTACGGGCGACTGTCCAATTCACATTTATGAGCGTGTGGTGATGCTATGACTCGGAACTTTAGCGTGGATGCGGTCTATAAATACATGTACCCCGCGACGTATAATTTCAGGGACGAGCTTGTCGGTACGGCTGGGACGGATATTGAGTTCGTAACTACAAATAATTTTGGTACTGCAATAATAATTGCTACACTTTCGAATCATAATAAAATATTGCAATTAACGAGCAGTGGGAACTATCAATCATGTTATAATAATTTTACAGGACAAGCTACTGGGAATATTGAATTTTGGATTTATTTTACTGAAGCAAATAAAAGCCGTACTATTGCGTGTTTGGAATCGGGAGCAACCCGATTTGGGATACGATGGCATTCTGACGGTAAAGTCTATTATTATAATGGAGCATGGGTTGATTCGGGGGAGACATATTCTGATTCTGTCTGGTATCATTATCGATTTGATTTTAATGCCCCTGGAGATACATGGGATCTCTATATTGATGGAACAAATATTGGAACATACGGAATGAATGGAGCTCCATCTGTAATTGATCGTTTCTCGTTTGGCTCAAGTAGTGATAACGGAGAAACAACCTATTTGGATGCGATTGGGTATTCTTGGGATACCGACTACGCCATCGGCGATAACGTCCACTGGAGGCACTATAAAGAAAGTACTGACAGTTTCGAGGGAGACGATGTGGGTACGCAAGGAACATCTATAACATGGGTGGACGGAGTGGATACCGCTGCGAGTGTGGAACTAGTGCCCGAATTTGGAGTGCATAAAAAGATCCTACGCCAAGATTATACCAGTGGAGCGGGCGGTTTCGATTACTCCTATCATACCTTTGCGTCCCAAGCGACTGCGGGTTGGTGGTCGGGTTGGATTAGCTCAAATGATGTTACCCATAGCACCTATCTTATCTTAGACGAGGATGGAAATAGCATCATAAAGATCGGTCTTATCACCTCAAAATTACAATATTGGAATAATGCTGCCTTTCTGGATGCAGTCGATCCTGCGGTGAATGATACATGGTATTTTGTGTTTATTCAATGGTATGCTGATGATACCTATGATATATGGGTTAATAATGTGTTAATAGAAGCAGGGGTAGCATGTGATGATAATCAAGTAGCGGGGATAAATCGCTGCACGCTAAGGTCGACTACTAATGGGACATACCTAAATCTTGACGCTCCGATGAGCTCTCTTGATTCCGATGTGCGAGGGAATAATCGCACCTTCGATTATCATACAATTTATACTATAACAGATATCACCACGGAGGTTATTAACGCTACATTATCGAACCAAATCTTTCAGTGGCGGAAGGGTGCTCTCTATGCGACTGAGCCCTATTCCAAGGACGATCTTTTTTTCCGCTTCTATGATATTAATGCCAAGTTAGCATTCGAGGGAGAGATCAAACTCGACCATTATAACGGCTCCTATTATAGTTATACCCTACGGGATAAGAATCAGGATGCCCTCGAAGATGTCGAAACGCAAACCTTTACCGCTGCTGCGATCCATGATGCTACTGATGCCACGTGTATGACGAAGACCGTACTCCCTAATATTGCCCATGCAAATGGTCGCTTACTCTTAGTCAATGCCGATGCCGAAGCAGATACCTATTCGCCCTCTTTACGGCATTATGCCCGCTTCAAGTTCTTACATGATTTATCGGACTTAGCGGACTCCGTCTTTATTGTCAAACCCGACGGTAAGATAGATCTCGATGACGATCTCGCTTCGGGCGATTCACTTGATATTGATACCGATGGGGATTATTTCCTTCAAGAGCCTAATATGATTGAGATTCAAGAAGGGATCACCTATTTCGAGATTTTTGGGGCGATCAACCCTGAAATAGGACAGCGGTTCTATAAAACAATCGATAATACTCCCGAGGGAGAGGAACCCCGTAAGTGGCGTATCACCAATAATAACCTTCTCAATCAGACTGATGTCGATAATTATGCGACTGCGGTCAGTACCAAGGTTGTTGATATTATCCAAGTACGGTTCAAGCTCCAAGGACTCGGAGCCCATAATATGGGTGAGACCTTTACCATGGTGTATGATACGGGTAATTATATCATCGATGGCACCTATTATATCATCTATGAAGAGCTTAATTTCGATACCGCAGTAAGTATTATTATTCTCTCGGAGGGGATATTGGAGTCGTCGGAATATAGTAAAGCGTACGAGCCGAATTCGGAAGAAGTCAATGCCTATGCGTCCGAAATCTATAATACCGACGTGGTTACTATATTCCCAGTCATTCGGGAAGGAGGCGGGGCAACGGTGACGGCGTTAGGACAGGTACAATGCAATGCAATTAATGAGGGTGTTCTTGCATATTTCTATATTGATGCAAATATTGATCCCTCTCGCGGGATCACGCTTACATGGGTCTGGGAACGAGGGGATGCCAATAATGACGTTGTAGATGTGAATAGAACGCTTGGATGGGAAACTGCGGCGGGAGCAGCCAGTGGTGTTGTCTACAATTTTGAGGGTCATACGCTTGCTGCATGTGATAATGGCGAGATGCAGATAGATATATGGACTATTGATCCTTCTGATCTTACCGCCTCCTCAAAATGGGTGGCTGCCATTTATAATAACGAGGCGGGGCGGGATTTGCTTTTTGAATGTTTAAGTGTGAAATACTATCTCAAGAGGGTGACTTCATGAGCGGATTTGAAGTATGGATTTCTTTACTACTGGGTTTGGTCGCGTGGATATTAGCTCTCTATACAATCATTAAATCATTATTTAGCAAACCGCGTTGGATAATTAGGATTGATCATAATCATTATGGAGAGGGAATTTTTGAATTAATTTTATTTACTATTATTACTATTTTTATATTGTTTACGAGTATTAATTATATTATAACAATTATGAGTTGATAAAATAAATGAAAGCACTCGATTGGCTGAATACTCCGAAGTTAAAGCCGTCTGCGTTCCTAGCGGTTATCTTGGGTATCATCTATTTCGTGTTTACCAATACCACGATATTCACCAATCTCAATGAGAATTGGCAAACATTAATCTATATTGGTATTATTGTCGCCTCTACTCTTCTGGGAATCTCAATCGTTTCCTTGAAATCGTTTTCGAACGAGCTTAACGAGATTATCAAGGATACGAAACTGTCCCCGGATGAGAAGATCGCGAAATTGACCTTACTGGCAATTAAGGTAAATACGCAGTTAGGGCTCGCGTGGGAATCGTATAATATCGATAAGCCCGCAGAGAGCGTGACTCAGGATAATACCGCCGAGATCGATAAGATCAAGGCTACTTTAGAGCAGTTAGAAGCCGAAATAAAAGGACAAAGTGAAGAATGAACTTTCTCTATATATGGATCCTCTTGGGATTGATAGGGATTTGCTTCCTTATTAATTTCATTTGGACTCTAATTGAGCGGATTAAAGAAATATGGAGGGATACCCATGGAGATTAAAATATCGGGGCATTGGAAGCAGAAGATTATGGGTTGGGCTCGAGACCTCATTATCGTGTTTGCCATGTGGTCTATCTGGCTCACCGATGTCTATATGGCGGAATCATTCCAGCAGTTAGTCGTTCGTATCTTCCTGATTGCGGTTATTGCAATTACGATCTTGATGCGGGAATACCAGGATTATACCATTTATCACTTAGAAGAAGAATTGCAGGAGCTTAAAAATAGAAGATAAAAAAAAAGAGTTAATTAATTTTTTTAATTGCTATTCGAGTATCTGCTATCTTATTTTGGTATTTCTTAAATAAAGAAGCTATTTCTGTAAATGGATGTTTATAATAAATAAAAGCGATCTCATCCAAGAAATCGAGATAAATATCACAGAGTATCTCTAAATGCTCTCTATCGTTCATGTTCTACTTCCTCCTTTTTCTGTGCTAACTTTTCCTTCAGCTCCTTCATGACCTCGCGATAATCCCCAACTTTTGCCCGTCTCATTTCAGTTACTATATCAGAAACCTCCTTTATCTGTTTTACTCGCTTGTCGAATTCGCCCTTCATGACCTCTCGCTTGGCTCGGGTTGGAACTCCCTTGAATCCTGGTACAATAATCTTGATCGCATCAATAAGAAATCGCTCGAAGGTCATTAGCTTGGCAATCCGTTCGAAATCGATCTCCGCAGGTTTCGGGGTAGCATGGGCTAGACTTTCGAAAGCATCATCATAATGATTTCTTACTGAATATTGCTCTGACTCATCGAGTCCTATTTTTTTTCGATAGAATCCCTCAGATATATCTGGAATTAGGGATCCACATTTTTTACATATCCCATGCTCATCACGATCATGATCACATTTTGGGGGAGCCATCGGCGGGTGCAACTCCCCCAACTTCTTATCCTTCTTTCCCGTTGCTACTTCTCTAAAGCTCGGCATTCTCCCTCACCCTCTCATACATCCATTTACTCTGTCTGAAATCGAAGACTGGATCATAATTATCTTCCCAATCTCGTTCCTCATTCCAATATTTTTGATTCATTTAATCAGCTCCACTGCGTCCTCTAAATTCTCGCAGTCATTCATAATCCATTTTATAATCTTCTCCAGGAAAAAAGATCGTTTCCCATGGGGAGACTTTTTTAGAAACTCCACGACATCCTCATCAAAATTAAAGCTTATTCGCATTTTTACTCACTCCAATCATAAGTATCTGCTATTTT
>Ga0315548_1001192_pt1 | contig 22476 bp, 23 predicted proteins | sample SalMarSW160110MG_2_FD_202540 | JGI IMG/M metagenome (GOLD analysis project Ga0315548, IMG submission 202540) | Salt marsh sediment microbial communities from the Plum Island Ecosystem LTER, Massachusetts, United States - Salt Marsh Sediment SW1601-110 ...
TTACGCGATCGATAAAAAGCGTAAATTATATGCGCGAATTAATCCCGAAGCTTAAAGCAAAATTATCGGAGAGAATTTTGCTTTGTTTAAGCGAGGGGTCTATTCTTGCGGTTCAATAATTACCTTTAAAGAATCCCGGGCCTCGGCAACCAGCCGAAAGCCTTCCTGGATTTTATCTAAATTAAACCTATGCGTAATTAACTTCTCGGTATCTATTGCGCCCTTGCCTAATAACTCTATTGCCTCTAAATGTTCTTTGGGCGCTGCGGCATAAGATGAAGTAAGCGTTACCTCATTACGCCAAAAAGTATTATTTACAGAAAGCGGAATTTCAACACCCTCGCCTGTTGCGGCAAAGAAAAGCACGCAACCTCCGCGTTCAACCGAGCTTAAGGCCTGTTCTTGAGCAGTTTTGGCGCCGGTAGCCACGATTACGACATCTGCTCCTTTTCCCTGATTGAGCTTGCCAAAGCGCTGAACCACGTCTTGGCCCTGCGCATTGATTATCTCATCTGCGCCCAATTCTTTGGCTTTCTGCAGGCGATAATCACATATATCCGAAGCTGCTATAAAAGAGGCTTTTTTTGCCCGGGCTAACTGAATATGCAGCAGCCCCGATATGCCGCAGCCCAAAACCAGCACGCTCTTGCCCGCCGACATTTTAGCAAATCTCTGCCCGCGCAAAACACAGGCTAAAGGCTCGGTAAAGCTTGCCGCATCAAAAGACAGATTATCCGGCAAAGGATAAACTCCGCCTAATTCTACATTCTCCCGGGGAAGCCTCAAAAACTCGACGAACCCCCCGGGGTCAAAATGGGTCCTGCGCAAGGTATCGCAAACGCTCTCGTGTCCCCGCAAACAATAACTGCATTTTCCGCAAGGCACATGATGAGAAGCAGAGACCCTCTGCCCCTTCTTGCATTGCCTGAGCCCCCGGCCTACCTCTTCAATTTCACCGGCAATCTCATGGCCCAAGATTAAAGGGACGCGATCCCTGCGGTACCACTGGAGAACATCTGTGCCGCAGATGCCGCAGGCCCGAACCCGGATTAAAAGCTCACCCGGCCCTATTTTGGGCCTGGGCCTTTCTTCTATCCGGATGTCCTTATTGCTATAATAAATGGCTGCGCGCATCAGAATTGTTTTGTTAAACGTTCAATATCTACGTACTTCTTAATCAAATCCCTGATTATCCAAGCCTTCTCGAAATCTTCGGGCCTGGTTTTTACTGTTAAGTCGTGAAGCTCGGAAGCAACGCTATAGGTATCATCTTCCGCTAAAAGCAAGGGAATCTCTGCCCTTTTTACTAAATTAATTATCTTTCTCTGCGGCTTGAGCCCCCCGCTCAAGACAATACCTGCTATATGAACACCTTTTTTTGCCCTGGCCTTCTGAAAACCCACCACCGCTGAAATTATATCATCCCTATCGCCGGGAGTAACAATCAGGCTTCCTCCTGAGAAATATTTTAAGGCATCGTGCGAATCCATTGCTCCTATCAGAATCTTCGCTACTGTTCTCTGCAGAAATTCGGCGCCGCCGAGCAACTTTAAGTTTAGCTCCTTTAGAACCTGCCCAACCGTAGGCGCGGAAAGCAACTTCTTATAGGGTATTACCCCCAAGACCTTCAATCCTTTTCTTTTTAATCCCATCCGCACCAGGCGATTAACTTTCCGGTACTTGTGCGGTTTTACTTTGTTGACTATAACGCCGGCTATCTTTACCTTCTTTTTTTCAAAGAGAGCGGCGTTGAGCATAATCTCATCGATGGGCCTGCCAATGCCGCCTGAGGAAACTATTACTACCCTTGAATCAAGCATTTTGGCTACCGTAGCATTAGAAAGGTCAAATACAGAACCTACTCCGGCGTGGCCGGTACCTTCAATTACTACTAAATCTTTGCCTTTGGCCACGCGTTTAAACGCCGTTTCAATCTTTTTGGCCAAGCGATTTCTCTTGCCATCTAAAATATATTCTTTGGTAAAACCCCTCTCTACGGCTATCGGGCTCATATCTTTAATATTGCATTCAATATTGCAAACCTTCTCTATCAATAGCGAATCCTCATCTACCTTTGCGTGCTCCTCAATCAGATATCTCTGCCCAATCGGCTTGATAAAACCTACTTCTTTAAACCTCTCGGCAAAGGCACAGATTAGCCCCAAGCTAACTGTTGTCTTGCCGTCATTTTGCCCGGTTGCGGAGATAAAAATTTTGTGCACTTTTTTCCCCTGGGGCATCTATTTTTTCTCCCACCTGAGCAGTTCAATCACCTTGGCCAGGGTTGAACCCCGATCAATCTCGGCCCTTAACCTATTCTCCTGCTCTAAAACGCCCATAGCCCGGTTGGTAATCTCAACTGCCTTCTCTTTAGGGATACAGACCACGCCGTCATCGTCGCCGACTATCCAGTCGCCGCTATTGACTCTTCTGCCTCCTACTATAACGGGAACACCTATCTCGCCAAAACCCTTTGGTTCTCCGGCAGCAGGCGTAATCAGCTTTGAAAATACGGCAAAGTGTAATTTACATATCTCTGACGTATCCCGAACCGCCCCATCAATTACCACGCCGGCAATCTTCTTCTGGATAGCGCCATGGGTAGCCAGCTCCCCCCATATTGCCGGACCCACACCGGCGGCGTCAATTACTATTACCTGGCCTTCGCTTGCCCGGTCCACCGCCTGAACAGTTTTAGCCCAATCGCCGGGATAGGTGCGCACGGTTAAGGCCGGGCCAACCATCTTTAACCCCTTTACAATCGGATAAATACCTTTTAACTCGCCGCTTCTATGCATGGCATCGGTTAAGTTGGCCGTAGAAACTTTTTTGAGCACTTTAATGACTTCATCTTTTGAAACGCGCTTAAAAAACCTGCTTAAAATCGGTTCGCCCTTAAGCATGGCCTTCTTTATCTGGCCGGCTGCCTGTTTTGGATTATGGGCCTTGGTTATTGCCCCACCGACTATTACGATTTTGGCGCCGGCTTTTATCGCCTGGTGCGCAGTTTCGGAATTTATCCCTCCGGCGCAGGCAACGGGAATATTTACGACAGCGGTTACCTTACGCAATTTAGAAAAGGCGTCTTTCCCTTCCATCTGCTCGTCAATTGCGCAATGCACGCCGATATAATCAACGCCTAAGGCCTCCACTTCCCTGGCCCGTTTTTCTATATCCTGTTCTTTAATCTCTATTAAATCGGCCTCTACTTTTATGCCGTAATTCTTCCCTGCCTCCACGCACTCGCGGATAGTGGCATCCGAGGCCGCACCCAGCACGCAGACGACATTAGCGCCGGCCTTGGCTGCGGCTTCGGCCTCAATCCTGCCTACGTCCATAATCTTCATATCTGCCACAATAGTGGCTGTTGGAAACCTTTTGCGCAGGCCCCTAATGCTGTCCAGGCCTTCACTCTTGATTAAAGGCGTACCCGCTTCCAGCCAATCTACGCCGCCGGCCGCTGCCTCTTCGGCAATCCTTAATGCCCTGCTCAAATTCAAAAAATCCAAGGCTACCTGTAATACCGGCTCCATGTCAGTCTCCTATAATCTGCACAACTATTTCCCTTGAACGCGGCCTGTTGTCAAAATCTATAAACACAATCTGCTGCCATGTGCCCAGATGCAGCTTTTTATTGGAAAAAGGGACGCTCAATGAAGGCCCCAGCATCGCCGCACGCACATGCGAGAAGCCATTGCCGTCCTGCCATCTCAGGTTATGGTGGTATTTGCCGTCTCGCGGGGCAATTAGCTCAAAGGCCTCTTTGGTATCCTTAATCAGGCCCGGCTCGTATTCAATGGTAGTCAGGCCCCCTGTTGAACCCGAGACAAAAACAACAGCCACGCCGTCTTTAACCTTAGCGGCTTCTACGCAATCAGCTACCCTGCGGGTAATATCAATTATATCCGTCTCGCCATTTGAGCTTAATTTAATCTTTTTCGTAACTACTGCCATCTCTTGCCCCTACTTTTTTCTATACGCATCTAGAAATGATGCACAATAGATGTGTTTGTTTAATAAAAGCTCGGCGGTAATCACTGCATCCATCAGCTCCTTATCCATCGGGTCAACTATGGCCGCATCCAGGCCTTGAGCCGCAGCCATTACCAAAAAGGTCCTGTTAATCAAACCTCTTTTGTCCGTCCCTTGAGAGACATTGCTTAAACCTACCACCGTCTTTGGCGGCGGGTCGGATAAAAGACGGAATTCCCTGATTGATTCCAATACCTCCTGCGCCTGTGCTTGGGCCACATTTACGGGCAGGATTATCGGGTCAAGATAGAGCTCCTCCAGATTTATTCCCGCTTCCATACAGGCGGAGACTATCTTTGCCGCATATTCGCTTCTTTCGTTTTTATCCCGGGGGATACCTTTCTCCATCGTCAGACCAATCAGGCCCGCGCCGTATTGCCTGGCCATGGGAACAAACACATCCAGCTTTTCTTTAACTGCCGTAGTGGAATTAATAATCGCCCTGGCTTTAACTAACTTTAAGCCCTCTTCAATAACATCGGCCTTTGTGCTGTCCAGCGCTAAAGGAACATCCGTTACTTCCTGAATTGTCCGGATCAGCCACTTCATCGCATCCTTCGCATCAGCCGCTGCCGGGCCGACATTTACATCCAAAACTCCTGCTCCGCAAGCAACCTGCTTCCCGGCCAGGCCCTGGATTGCGGCCTTATCCTTATCGGCGATGGCCTTTGCTACATCCTTGAACATCCCGTTAATCCGCTCGCCGATTACTAACATACTTTTGCTATCCCTTCTTCATTAATCTCGCAATAGTTTTTCTGATAATCGCTACTGCCTTGGGATGTCTCATAATCAAAAGGTCCGCGCCGGATAAAAGCACCGACATTGCCGTTGCTGCTTCCCAGAGGGGCCCGCGTTCTTTCTCGCTTCCCCATTCGGGATGTTCCGACTGAAGGCCCTTTGCTTCTTTCGCCCGCCAGGCCTCACTCCCCACAAAGCAGACAAAAGGCATAGAAAGCATCTTATCGCCCACAAACGCGGCCAAGCGGGCGCGCTCCATAATAGAATAGGCATATTCCATTCCGTAACCCAGGGCCCCGATAGTGGGGTTCATCGCGATTTTAGTTATGTCAAAACCCATATCGGAAATCAGGATATTCACCTGTTTGGCGATGTTGATATCTATCGGTGATTCGCCGATAATATTATGCCCGTCGGCAAGGCAGGCCGCCGTAAGGGTCTTGTAATTATCTTCCGTGGCGTCGCCGAATAGACAATTCTCGCCCTTGGCTGCCTCGGCGCATTTGGGCAAAACCAGATTATCCTTCTCGTCGTGCTCACAGCCTAAGACAATCAGCGGAACCCCCACAGCCTCCAGAATAGACTTAACCGTCGCAGCCGCTTGATCAGCGGAGGCATCGCCAAAATCAGGATGAGTTCCCCGAAGCCTTAAACATAAAATTTCGGCTTTATATTCATTGACGCACTTTTTGGCCCATTCAACCGGGTTACTCAATACATCCTTAAAGGGTTCTTTAAGGGCCTGGGGCCAATCTGCGGGTTCTTTATCCTCTATCTCCATGGCAATTACAGGAGCATTGGGCATATCCCCCTCATCGAATAGATAAGGCAAGGTAGTCTGGCCACCCACCGTAATCTTCGAGGTGCGCGTCCCCCCTTCTTCCTTCGTAGCGCCAATGGTCAGCCTATTGATTGCGTTGGACCACTTCTCTTTTACCAGTTCAACTGCCATCCTGAAATACCTCCCCGCACATCTTATTAATTGCTTTTATACTTTTAGAATCTTCCGAGAGCTCACTAAGACTATTTCCGGCAACGCTCAGTTTCGACACTTCTTCATCCTGCGGGATTGTACCCGCCAGAGAAATGCCTAATTTATCAATCTCGGTTTTTAACTGATTTATCTCTTGCGGCACTCTATTGATAACCAAATGCGCAGCCTTAACTTTTATCTTGAGTTCTTTTGTCAAATCAATAATTCTTTTTGCCGAACGTAAACCCACCGCGCTGTAATCGCTGACGATGAATAAAAGGTCTATTTTTCTTGCTGTGCGCCGGGAAAGGTGTTCCATCCCCGCCTCGTTATCAATCAGGATATAGGCATAGCTTTTGCTCAAGTTCTCTATCAACATACGCAACAGGTTATTCGCCGCACAATAGCAACCCGGCCCTTCCGGGCGGCCCATAGTTAAAAAATCAAAGCCCTGGGCTTCAACAAGCGACTGTTGAATCTGATAATCCAGATATCCGGCCTTGCTCATGCCCTGAGGCACGCGGCTTAAGTCCTCACTCATCTCATCTACAATAGAGACAATGTTGTTTTCGGAGTTTATCCCTAAGGCCTGGTCTAGATTGGCATTGGGGTCGGCGTCCACCGCAAGGATAGAATCGCCCTTGTGCTTCGCAAGAAGCCATTTAATAATCAGCGCGGAAACTGTTGTCTTCCCGGTTCCGCCTTTTCCGCAAACCGCAATTGTGTAGCTCATTTCTTCTTCACCTTTACACTAGGAAACCGGCTTAAGTCCGTATGCGGAAAGAACAGGGCCGAGACATATTCGTCCATATAGGTCGGCTCGGTACTCAATTCAATATAGGTCATCTTCCCGGCTATCTCCTCGGCCTGATGCTTGGCCTGGGAAGAGAGCAGGATTTCCCTTGCCCCGACCAGGGAGCTGTTGCCGATAAAGGAGAACTTTTTTCTCGGAAGGTCGGGCAGCAGCCCGATAGTTACGGCCTTCTCTATATCAAGATATGTGCCGAAGCCACCGGCAATATAGAACTGTTCAATGTCCTCAAAAGAAAGGTTCAGCTTCTTCAGCAAGATTGCGCTGGCAGCGTAGATGGCCCCTTTGGAGCGTTTCAGATTCTCAATATCCTCTTCTGTAATTACTATATCGTGCCCGGTAGCGCTATCTTTTTTGGATGCAAGAATAAACTCTTTGCCTTCGGCAAATTTACCGTTGCGGTTGATAATTCCTGTCTTCAGTAACTCGGCAAGGCAATCGATGTAGCCTGAGCCGCATATCCCGCAGGGTTTGGCGCCGCCGATGGTAGTAACTTTGATTTTATCGGGCGGGGAGATTCCTACTCTCTGGATTGCGCCATCTGTTGCCCGCATTCCGCATTTGACGCCGCTGCCCTCAAAGGCCGGGCCGGCGGAAGCCGCGCAGGAGACCATCCATTCGCGCTTGCCTAAGACTATCTCGCCGTTGGTGCCTATGTCAATAAGCAAAGTCAGCTTATCCGTCCTATTCAACCCGCAAGCCAGGACGCCCGCCGTAATATCTCCGCCCACATAGGTGCTCACCCCCGGAACGCAGGACAATAACCCTCTTGGGTTGATCTTGATGGCCGATTCTGCCGCCCTGATTACCGGGACAAAATTGGCGGTAGAGACGTATGGCTCGCGTCTGATGAATTTAGGGTCAACCCTGAGCAGCAAATGAATCATCGTGGTGTTGCCGGCGCAAAGCACTGCGTTTATACTGTTTAAGCTGACCTGATGCTCATCCACCAGGACCTGAATTATGGCATTGATGTTATCAATAACCGCATGATGAAGTTTTTCCAGTCCTGCGCTCTCCTGGGCATAGATAATCCGCGTGATTACGTCGCTGCCGAATGAGGCCTGCTTATTATGCGTGGCCTTGGTGCCCAGGACCTGGCTGGTATTCAGGTTGACCAGCTGGCCGGAGACAGTGGTTGTCCCGATATCCAGGGCAATGCCGAAATTTCTGTCTGAAGTATCGCCCGGCTCGACAGAAACAATCTCTACCGTGCCGTTGCGCTTGCCTAAGAGAACCGTTACCTTCCAATCACTCTCCCTGAATAGGCGGCCCAGGCGCTTGATGTTGGTCAGGCCCGTTTGCATTATGGGTATATTTCTGTTTTTCTTGACTTCCCGATAGAGCCGCTCCAGGTCACTCAGGGTATCGGTCAAACTCGGCGGGGGCAGTTCAACATAGAGTTTAGTAGCCAGGGGGCTGTGAGTAAACAAATCTTCCCTGACTACGCCTTTTCCCTGAGCTACATCCACTGCCTGGCTGTAGATTCCCCTCAAGCGCAAAAGCCTGGCATCCTTTTCGGAGACCTTATCTAAATCCAGCCTTGATTCCGCGGGCACTTCCACCTCTACGTCGCTGTGCACGGTGGTCTGGCAGGCCAGACAATAGCCTTTGCGCCTTTCCTCCATAGAAATCCTGCCGGAGGGTTCGGTTTTAATCTCGCCTTTTCTGACAATCACCTTGCAGCGTCCGCAGACACCATCCCCGCCGCAGCTGGAATGGATATACACCCCCGCCGCCACTGCAGCAGATAAAAGGTCCCTTCCCTTATGCACCTCTATCTGCGTAGCCTGAGGATGATAAAACGTTATCGTGTACGTCTCTTTCTCCATCACTGTAATGACTTAAGATAGGAGGGGAGGGCGGAGGCCTCTTTGGGGCCGACCTTTACCTTCCAGCCCGACTCCTCCTCTAATTTTCCGCTTAATACCGCAACGTAACCGGGAATAATTATCTCCTGATGCGAAACCTTCTCCTTAATCCCGCATTCATTCAGGGTCTTGGCAATCGTCTCGGCGGTAAATTTCTCCGCGGCCCAGGCAGTTAAAACACTCAAGCCTTCGGCATATGAGGCAATAATGTAAGAGGGAACCCTGCTTCCCTCAACCTCTGCCTCTACCGTAAAATAGGTCAAGGAAAAATTAGTAGTAACCATAACCGGCGATTTATCCGTTACTGCGCCAATCTCATAAACCCTGGGCTCAACCTGAAGCGGTTTCTGCGGGTCGGTATAGATATTCTGCCTTATGGTTAAAAGCGGCAGGACCTGCTGCGGCTCAAAGGCCTTGATAATTACTATCCCGGCGTACTTGGCGATGTATGCGGTTGCCTCCATAACCTCCTGATATGGGTCATCCGAGGTTGTAAAGGCTATTGTGGGATAACCCATCGGCCGGAAGTTTTTCTTCAAGGCCAACCGCCGGATTTGGGTCAACTCGCTAATCTTCGGCGCTAAATCCCCGGCCTGCGCATCCAGGACCAACTCCTCTACACCCTGCGCGGCAATCTTCTCCGACAACTCCGCTAATTCATCTAAACTATCCGCGCGTATTGCCAGAGGCAAAGAATTCTCTTTAGCTATCTTGGCCATAGCCTGCCAATTATTCTTAGTGGCCGCATAGAGTAAGGGCCGCCTTTCTTTTGCTAAGGCCGCGGCTTCTTTAATTACCTCGGGGTCTTCGCTAATTAATACCAAATTTAGTTTTGATTGCGCTAAGGCCTTTTTGATTAACCCAACAAAGGCCTCCTTTTTGCCGCTGGCGCATTTTAAGGCCAATAAATCTACGCTGATCTGCTGGCCCACGCGCTCAAATTGCAATTTATTTGCCTTGGCTATTTTCTCCTCAACCTCGGAGGCGCCTGCGCTATCTTCAATTAAGAGACCGATTCCTGTAGGATGATAAAAGGTCTCCTCGTGGCGAAACATTACTGTCTCGTTTCCCACTTCCAACTTGTTCTCGCCTGCGCCGATAGTTATCAGTTTTACCGGTGGACGCGATGCGCTCTCTAAAGCGCTCTTGGCCTGACCCGAGACATGCGGGCATTTGTCTAAGTTCACCTTTTTGGCGGCAATCTGCATGGCAAAGGCCAGGCAGGTGGGAAAACCGCAGTCTTTGCAATTGGTCTTGGGCAACAGTTTATAGATTTCAAGTCCAGATAAAGCCATTCTAAATCTCCTTACATCAACGGCGGCATTTTTAAGGCCGGATGCCCCACTTTTTCTAAATGTTTTAACAGTTCTTCGGAAGTGGTGGCCGCGGATTCATCGCCGATCTTATTTATTAAATCCGGATCTCCCTCTTCTTCGCATCTTTTCTTTAATTTATCTCCGAGGGCCTCCTTCAGCCCCTTAGGCATCCAGACAATCCTCTTTAAGCCCCCGTCGGCAGAAATGAATTTCTTGCTCACTAAATATAATTTCCCCACACCCATAAAACCGGGGGTCTGGGCGCCTCCGCCCACCGAGCCGGCTAAGGTTGAGAAACTCATCCCGCAGGGGGTTGTGCCGCTGTATTCGCGGTTGACCACCATAAAGCCGTTTGCCTCAGGCAAAATCGCAACAATGCACTCAAAACATCCGCAGCTTGTCTCCGGATAGGTCATAATAGAATATCCATGGAATCTTTCCAGGGTCTTGTTTGACTTCTGGTATACAAACTCATTTACGCCCTTCCATTCGCCTTTGACCGGATCCAGGCATTCCCCTTTCTTCACCGGCTGGTTTGGCCCGGTGGGATTTAATTCAAAGCAAGCCTGGGCATCCAGGATTGTGTAAGCGCCGCACAACCCCAGGCGTTCCGGCTTAACAATACAGACATGGTTTGGCGCAAAACTCTGGCATAAAGTACATGAATAAAAGGTATCCACGCTTTCGTCAGTCATTCCGGCGGTGCGCTCATCGCGTTCCTGATACGACTTCTTAGCTTCGCTATGTACTCTTTCTACATCTTCGTTTTTAGTAAAAAGTTTTACCTCGGCCTTGTCCACAATTGCGCCAAAGGTATCATGAAGCCGGGCATGGATAATTGTCCCAAAATGCTTAATCTTAAGGCCTTTCTTCCGGGCATCCTTGCTGATTCTTATCCAGCACATATCGCGCTGGCCAATATGAAACACGCCCATTGCCTCATTTAAAAAGCTATGCAGCTGCCGTTCTAAGATTGACTCAAAGTCCTTCTGCATCTTGCGGCCGGCTACCTCTACTAAAATTCCCAAAGGCAGGGCATCACCTTCTTTTACATCGTCTATCTCCGGGCCTACAACCTCTATCTTCCCGTCTTCCAGCTGATCCAGTTTTTTCATCCGCACGTATTCAAAGGCTGATGTGTATTTTCCGCCAAACTGGACATACATCTGTTCCTTGCGCACCCGCTCGCCTTCAAAAGCAGCGCTGTAGGAAACAGGGATATCTATTTTTTTAATCTTTACCTTTATTCCTCTGGCCAGAAGCGCAGTTGAAACAATCTTAGAATAATCCTGCACGCTCAATAACGCCTCGTGGAGCGTAAAAGGCGTCTGTTTTATCTCGGGAACCTTCTGATCGGTAATAACCGGAAATCCCAATCTAATAGCAGCGCATCCAGCGGCGACCTTAATATCGTCAAGCCCACCCAGGGCTAAAATTACCGCCGGCACGCGTTCTTTGCAATAATTAATATTCTTTTCCATCTCTCCTTTTTTGTTGCCGCCGTAGGTTAAAGAAGCGCGGATAGCAAAATTGGCTGCATGAATCACCGAGGTAGTCTCAGGGCCCACGGGCACAATATAGAAGTCAAGCCCTATCTGTACGCCTTCTTCAACCAGTTGGTCTCTAAAATTTTTTCCTTCGGCGCTTCCGACCAACAAAGAAAGAATGCTTTTCTGTTGAAGCTCGCGAATTATCTTAACTGCAGTTTTGCTGTCGGGGGCTGCCCCCAAGATTACGGCTACGCCGCTAATTCTGCCGTCAACAAGCTGAATCCCCAAACTGCGTAAAATAGAATCCGGAATAAAGCCCTGCCAACCGTCCTGCGGAAGTTCGCCAGTGCCATACCTGATTGCCTCAATCAATTCCGCTGCTAATGCCGTAGCCACTCCTGAATCCATAGCATCGTTCAAAAGTGAATCCCATTTATCGCCTTCGGGCACCTTCTTTAAAAGCGTCTTTGCCACGCCGGCAATCTCTTTGGCATCTTTAAGCGTTTGGGCCTCTTTACCCAGGGTAGCATATATCAAAGGCAGATAAAATCCTGTTTCCGGAAAACCGATTTTAAAATCCTCGCCCTTTTCCTTGATTAACCTATCTACCAAGCCCTCGAGCAAGCCAACTGCCTTATGCGAACCGCTCACTGCAAGCTCAGCTACAACCCTTGCCATACTTCTTGTCTCCTTCTATTTCAGGGTTTACACACCTTGCAAGGTATATAACCTTTATCGACTGCCTCCTGGCGGCTCTTAAACCAGATTTGATTTTCTGGATTCATCTTCTCAGCCCATCGGCAGTATGGATAATGAAATTTCTTACTCTTTTTATGCCCAACGAATTTGCCTGTATATGTAGATTTAGAAATGGGTAAAGCAGCGCCAATGGCAATCGGTACTTTCTCTAATCTATTTTTATCTTTATACTCACAGGTATCTACATAGGCGCCATTCCAGAACTTGTTAAACTGCTCTTTGTATATAGCGGCTATTTCTTTAGATTTTATAATCAACAGGTTTTCATCGTTCTTTAAATCTGCGCTGGCAGTCCAGTTATAAGAACCAGTGAGAGTAATGTGGTCATCAATAATACAAAATTTGTTATGCATAATGCCTGAGCCGGCTATCAGTTTCATAGTGATGCCTTTATTCTCTAAAAACCTGCTCTTGGAATATTCATAAGTGGGTTGCTCTTTATCCAGACAAACCTTAACATCTATACCTCTATCCTTTGCCTCGGTTAAGGCCTGGGCAATAGGTCTTGAGGTAAAATAGTACATCGCCACATAGACATAATCCTTCGCCTTATCAATCTCCGAAACAATCTCCTGCGCGCAGTTATCCTGTGGCGAAAATAGAACTTTTATCTGCGATTCGGCCTGGATAACAGTTTGGGCATATGTTGGAGAAATAACAAGAGATATCCAGATAAATGGTAAAACAAATAAAAAAACTTTCTTCATTAACATTCTTCTCTTCACCCTCGCCACCCCTCGCCTTAGGCGTAAGCTTTTTCAGATATAACCCTAGGATGAACTTTCTCTAATTCTGGCTTGTGAAATTTTTTAGCAATCTTTTTCAAATAAAATGTTCCTGGATTTAACAATTCAATACCTATGAGTTCGTCTTTATAATCAAAATCGAGAAAAACCTCTGGCGCAAATTCTCTAGTTCTTGCCACTTTCCTTTTCTTTAGTTCAATATAAACTGCCTTAGCCAATGTATCGAATGAAATCTTCATCTTATTCCCCCTTGACTTTTCTATCGTCTTCTTTTAACCACACTGCAGTTACCAAAACTACTTTATCCTCACTTTTTTCTTCAAAAATTACATCTAGGGTCCTAGAACCGATTTTCTTCATAACCCGTTTTCTGTGTGTTTGCCGTGTTGGCAATTTTATATCTGGATTAAATATTGTTTGTTCTACCTGCTCCCTTGTAATATTTCTTTGCTCCATCCTTTCTTTTGCGTGAATGGGACATATAATGTGCATCTTTATCCTTTACTATTTCTTCTTGCTTCAAGGGTACACTTCTGCGAACAACTTCAGAAACGGTTTGGTATATTAGTTTAAAAGTCTAAAGGTCAAAAGTTAAAAAACGGTCGCTGTCCCTATTTTCAAAGTCAAAAGTTGTACTGGAGTTTGAAGGCGCGGACTACGTTGCGCAGGAGGATGGTTACCGTAAGGGGCCCGACGCCGCCGGGAACAGGGGTGATGAAGCCTGCGCGTTCTGCGGCTTTCTCAAACTCCACATCCCCGACCAGCTTATCGCCCACACGATTCATACCCACATCAATAACTATCGCGCCTTCTTTTATCCAATCGCCCTTAACCAACCCTGCCTTGCCTACGGCCACAACCAATATCTCGGCGCGCTTTACGTATTCCGGCAAAACGCCTCTTTCACCGGTGGCAATATGGCAGACAGAGGTGGTCACGAATTTATTCAATAGCAACAAAGACAGCGGCTTTCCCACAATCTCGGAATGCCCCACAACCACGGCCTCTTTTCCGTAGAGCTTAACGCCGGTTGACTCTATCAGCTCCATGGCCGCTTGCGCGGTGCAGGGGGCTAATTGGGCATCGCCTAATAAAACATGCCCTAAGTTTTCCGGATGCATCCCTTCGGCATCTTTCTCGGGCGCAATTCTGCCCATTACCAGGCGATGGTCTATGCCTTTAGGTAGAGGAAGCTGGACAATAACCCCTGATACAGCCTGGTCCTGATTTAACTGCTTAACCATCCCCAGCAATACTCCCTGGCTGGTATTGGCCTGGAGTGTCTTCAGCACATATTCAATACCCAGCTTCTCGGCATTCTTCTGTTGCGACTTAATGTATACCGCCGAGGCCTGATTCTCCCCCACCTGGATACTGACCAGTTTTGGGACAGCGCCGGTTTTAGCCTTCAGCGCCTCAACTTCTGTCTTTAACCCTTCTTTAATCCTGGCGGCTATCTCTTTTCCCTGCAATAATTGTGCGCTCATTGTCTCTCCTAGCGATTTATTTTGCTTAAGATTTCCTTTGTTGGTTCAACCTTATTTAGCGAATAGAAATGCAGACCGGGCGAGCCGCCGGCCAGCAAATCCCTGCATTGTTCAACCACAAAATCCACGCCTGCCTTATAAGTAGCCTGGTCATCCCCGTCAAGCGGCTTAAATATATCGTGGACTTTCTGGGGGATAGTAGCGCCGCACATATCGCAGAATTTAAGCAGTTTTTGATAATTTGTGATTGGGATAATCCCGGGCAGGATACGCACATTGACGCCGAGCTTTTTTGTTCTTTCTAAATATTCAAAATAATCCTTATTGTCAAAGAAAAGCTGGGTAATCACGAATTCGCCGCCGGCGTCTATCTTAATCTTTAGATATTTTGTATCGGTTTCCTTATCCGGACAGTCAACGTGCCCTTCGGGGAAACCGGCCACGCCGATACTGAAGAAATCCCCATAGCTGCGAATCAGCTCAATTAATTGATAACAATACTCCAGTCCGCCCGGGTCGGGCTTCCAGTTTTTTTCGCCTTCCGGGGCATCGCCGCGCAGAGCGAGGATATTGCGGATATCTCTTTTTTTCATCTCGGTAATTACGTTTTTCAACTCTTCTTTGCTATGGCCCACGCAGGTAAAATGGTGCATTACCGGCAGCTCAAACTTCTTCTGCAGTTCATCAACAATCTCCATGGTTGCCTGCCGGGTGCTTCCGCCGGCGCCATAGGTAACCGAGAACCAATCGGGCTCAAGTTCTGCGAAAACCCCGGCTGTCTCCATGAGTTTAAGTTTTCCCTTCTCGGTCTTGGGCGGAAAAAACTCAAAAGAATAAGTGCGTTGTTTTTCCTTTAAAATATCGGCTATCTTTCTAATCACTTTGCCCCTTTCAAATATTTTTTTACTTCACTGTTCACCTTTTGATTAATCGCGTCTATTTCCTTCTGCATCGGCTTGAGTTCTTTTCTTATTTTAAGGACAAATTCACTGTCCTTAATGCTTTTAAGATTTATCTCCACGTTTAACAGCGCTGACTCAAAGGCGCACTTAAACATAATGGCGGCAATGGCTGTATCGGTAATTAAATTGCTGTTTCCCTTTTTAACAAGCGGCAGGCAAAGCTTAATCGCCTTGTGCGCATCCTGACAAATCTCAAAGGGCACCCTGGTTGCCTCTTTTAAGGCCTGTTCAAGCTTTTCCCGGCGCTTTTTCTTCTCATCTTCTGTTTGTTTAGGCATCCTAAGGGCAGCGGCTAAGTTTTGATAGGCATGGATATCTTCGGAAGATAGCCTGTTGAAGGCCTCGCGCAAAAGCTCCGAATCATCCAGGACGCCTGAAATCTCCTTTTCCACGGCCTTGTATTTTTCTTTTCCGATTGTAAAATTGGCCACCTTACTTGCCAGGGCCGCGCCGACTGCCCCGGCCAAGGCGGCCGCGCTTCCTCCTCCGGGCGCGGGCTTGGTGCCGGCTAAATCATCCAGATATGTCCTTAATGAGTCCTGGCACATTTAAAACAATCCTTTCACATTACCGTTTTTATCCAGATCTACTTTTTCACCCGCCGGATGAGTGGGCAGGCCAGGCATGGTGCGCATCGCACCACACAAAGGATATAAAAAGCCTGCGCCGACAGAGGCACGCACATCGCGAACGGGAAGAACAAAACCCTGCGGCCGGCCTTTTAACTTAGGGTCATGCGAGAGCGAAAGATGCGTCTTGGCCATACAGATAGGCAATTTATCGTATCCGAGTTTCGTATATAGCGCTATTGCCTTCTCTGCCGCCTGTTCATAGTGAACGCTTCCGGCGCCATAAATCTTTTTGGCAATAATCTCAATCTTTTTCTTAATCGGCCAATCCAGAGGATAGAGGAATTTAAAACTGCCTTTCTTTTCACAGGCACGCACCACTGCTCTTGCTAAGGCTGTTCCTCCGGCCGAGCCTTTGGCCCAAACCTCACTTAAGACCGCGTCTTCTGCACCGGCGGCTATCGCCTTTTTGCGGATCAGCTCTGTTTCTTTCCCGGTATCGGAAGGAAATCTATTTATCGCCACAACCACGGGCAAGCCAAAGAGCTTCATATTCTCTATCTGTTTCTCTAAATTAGCACAGCCTTCTTCCAGGGCTTGCAGATTTTCCTTTAACAGCCCGGGGTCAAGCGGTTTTCCGGCAACAACGGAAAACCTGCCCGAATGCATCTTCAAGGCGCGGACAGTAGCAACTAAAACCACGCAATCGGGCACAAGGCCGCTGATCCGGCACTTGATATTGAAGAATTTCTCTGCCCCGCAGTCTGCGCCGAAACCGGATTCGGTAACCACATAATCCGAAAGCTTCAGGGCAATCTTATCGGCCAGGATAGAACTGTTGCCGTGGGCTATATTGGCAAAGGGGCCGGCATGCACAAAACAGGGCGTGTTATCCAGGGTCTGAAGCAGGTTGGGCTTGACGGCATCTTTCAATAAAACCGCCATTGCCCCGGCTACTTTGATATCCTCGGTAGTAACCGGCTTACCGTCTTTTGTGGTGGCTAAGACAATCCGGCCCAGGTCCTTACGCAGGTCTTTAAGCCCCGAGGTCAAGGCAAGAATGGCCATTACCTCGCTGGTCACTGTAATATCAAACCCGCTATCGCGCTCAAAACCGTCCTGCGGGGTACCTAAACCAATCTTGATATTACGCAGGAACCTATCCGAGACATCGGTTACCCGCCGCCACATTATTGAGGCCGGGTCTATATCCAGCGGATTTCCTTTAAGGATTGAATTATCCAAAAATGCCGCGCAGAGATTATGCGCCAGGCCTACCGCATGCACATCGCCGGTGAGGTGAAGATTGAAATCCTCCATCGGGATTACCTGGGAGTATCCTCCTCCGGCAGCGCCGCCTTTGATCCCGAATACGGGGCCAAGTGAGGGCTGGCGGATACAAACAGCGGCGTCTTTTTTAATTCTGTTTAAGGACATTGCCAGGCCGATAGTGGTAACGGTCTTACCTTCGCCTAAAGGGCTAGGCGTAATCGCCGTAACATCGATGTATTTTCCGTTTTTTCGTTTTTTCAGGCGTTCCAAAACCGATAAAGACACCTTGGCCTTGTAATTTCCGTAAAGCTCAAGCTCTTTTTCCCTCAAGCCTAGTTTTTTGGCAATCTGTTTTATCGGTTTTAAGCGCGCCCGGCGGGCTATCTCTATATCTTGAGGAAGCTTCTTCATCCCTTAGCCACCTCTTTGGCAATAGTCTGGAGTTTGGTCAGATACTTTTCGCAGTCTTCTTCCTTGTATAGAGGCGTGCCCATTCCGCAGGGCAAGGTAATTAAATCGCCTTGCTGAAAATCCTTGATGTCTCCTGATTCTTTAACGCCCCAGGCAATTCTTTTTCCGCTTCTGTATCTGGAGTACTTGGTCAGGTCATATTTGGAGGCATCGAAGCTGACGATTTGAAGGTCGGAATCAAATAACAGGTCCCAATCCATATTTCCGCAGACATGCGCTCCCGGCACTACATCAAAGCTGGCAAACAAGGCCCGCCACAGCTCCCGGAAATTCGCGCCCGATTGCCCCAGGGCCGGTTCGTCCAGAAAAAGGATAATCTCCTCAGCCTTAAGGCCCTTGATAATCGCCGAGATATGCGCATATATCTTTTCAATTACCTCGTCTTCCTTGTAGCCGCTTAACATCAAGGTTGCCGGGCCGACGCACTGGATTTTTACCGTCTCAAAGCTATGTTTCTTAAATTCGGCCAAACAACTTAAGCGCCCCGGACGCTTGATATATTCCAGCATCGCATCACCGCATTTTGGCAGCTCAGGCAGAAAAGGAATCTCATGCTTAAGGCTGTACTTTACAGCCTCATTTACGTCTTCAAGCGGCAATGAACCTATCTGGGTAATGATTTTTTGCTCTTCCATAATCAAGATTTAATCAGGGCCAGGGTCTCTGCCCGGGTTTTTGAGTTGGTCCTGAATACGCCTCTGACTGCACTGGTAATAGTTAACGCCCCGGGTTTTTTCACCCCGCGCATAGTCATACAGAGATGGTTTGCCTCAATGACTACCATCACTCCTTTGGGTTTTAATTTTTTCATGATCACATCGGCTACCTGCGTGGTCAGCCGCTCCTGCACCTGCAGGCGCTTGGCAAGGGTGTCCACGACCCTGGCCAGTTTACTTAAACCGGTTACCCTGTTCCCTTGAGGCACATAGGCCACATGGGCCTTGCCGATAAAGGGCAAAAGATGATGCTCACATAGCGAATACAGGGAGATATCTTTTACCAAGACTATCTCATCGTGGCCTTCGGATAAGAGGACCTCGAGTTCTTTTCCCGGGTCCTTGTTTATCCCGCTTAAGATCTCTTCGTACATCTCGGCCACCCTCTCGGGTGTGCCTAAAAGGTCGGCGCGCTTAGGATTATCCCCCACCGCCTCCAGTATATCCCTTACAGCCTTGATTATTTTCTTCTTGTTCATCTGATTAATGCCTAAAATGCCTCGTCCCGGTAAAGACCATGCTGATGCCGTATTTATTGCAGGCCTGGATAATCTCCTCATCCCCTATTGAGCCGCCGGGCTGGATAATTGCCACAACTCCTGCGGCGTGCGCCTGCTGAATCGCATCCGGTTTGGGAAAAAAGGCATCGCTGGCCAAAACTGCCCCGCGCCTTTTCTCGCCTGCCTTTCTGGAGGCAATGAACACCGAATCTACCCGGGACATCTGCCCGGCACCGATACCTACGGTCTTTGTCCCCTGGCATAAGACTATCGCATTGCTCCTTACATGCTTGACAATCTTCCAGCCGAATAAAAGAGAGCGTATCTGGTCTTTGGTAGGCGCGGTCTTGGTTACCGGCTTAAGCTCAATTGCCTCTATGGTCTTTAAATCCATGTCCTGAATTAAGAGCCCGCCGACCACCTTTTTGTAGTCCTGTTCTTTGGCGCTTGTTTTCTTAAAATCAGGCACCTCAAGGAGGCGCAGGTTCTTTTTGCTTGAGAAAATCCCTTCGGCGACATCGTCAAAACCGGGAGCAATGATACACTCAACAAAGTCCGCTTCACGCATTATGACCTCGGCCAATTCTTTATCTACCCTGCCGTTAAATCCCACGATGCTGCCGAAGGCGCTTAAGCGGTCACAATCCAGGGCATCCAGATAGGCCTGGGCCAGAGAGTCTGCCGTGGCCGCGCCGCAGGGGTTGGTGTGCTTGATTACGCTGGCAGCGGGCTGCTCAAAATCCTTGACTATTTCAATGGCGGCGTTTAAATCTATTATATTATTGAAAGACAATTCTTTTCCCTGAAGCTGCCGGGCATTACAGATTCCCGACTCCTGCGCCTGCGGGTCTTTATAAAAGGCGGCCTTCTGGTGCGAATTTTCGCCGTAGCGCAAGTCCTGCACCTTTTCAAAAGTTAGATTTAACTGTTCGGATTTCGGATTTCGGATTTCGGATTTTTGAGCAAGGTAATTATATATAGCAGTATCGTACTCCGCGGTTCTGGCAAATACTTCAGTGGACAGTTTTTTAAGAGTGTTTCTAGAAAGTGAGCCATTATTTTCTTTTAGCTCTTTAATTATTTCAGGATAGCTGGCAGGATTGGTAATAACTGCCACGGATTTATAGTTTTTGGCCGCGCTTCTAAGCATCGAGGGCCCGCCAATATCAATATTCTCAATGGCCTCGTCTAATTTTACGCCTTCCCTGGCTATTGTTTTCTCAAAAGGATAGAGATTTACCACTACCATATCAATCATTTCTATGCCGTGTTCCCGGGCCTGTTCCATATGCGCTGCCTCGTCTCTTAAGGCCAGCAGCCCCCCGTGGATCTTAGGGTGAAGCGTCTTTACCCGGCCGTTCATCATCTCCGGGAATCCCGTATATTCGGAGACGTCCTTAACCGGCACGCCCAGCTCTTTAATTTTTCCGGCTGTTCCGCCCGTAGATAAAATCTCTACGCCAAATTCATTCAAGACCTTGACTAAGTCTTCAATTCCTGTCTTATCCGACAGGCTGATCAACGCCCGCTTAATCTTTACCATTTACTCCCCTTTCTAAATAAAAAAGGCCTGGATAAAAACCCAGGCCAACGATTTTTATTTAAGCCTCACCATGGTTGATTCCATGCTGCCAGAAGCACAACCCATTGTTCTAAAGCCCCTATATTGTATATCCTGCCCCTTCAAAAATCAAGTAAAAACTTTGTGTTCCCTTTTCTTTGTAGTTTGAATTTTAGTTTTTTCAGGAAATTCATATAGTCAATAATCAACTTGCCGTTTAAATGGTCTATCTCATGAAGCAGAACGCGCGCCAACAGGCCCTTCGCCTCTACTTCTACCATTTGGCCTTTCTGATTTAACCCTCTGACCACTACCTGATCGGGCCTTTCTATATTCACCAGGGCACCGGGCAGGCTAAGACAACCCTCTTCCATCGCGTCTTTTCCCTTAACCTTAAGCACCTCGGGGTTAGCCAGTTTAAGCGGCCCCCTTCCTATATCCGTAACAATAATCTTGCTGTTAACCCCCACCTGCGGCGCGGCCAGGCCTATCCCCGAGAAATGGCGCATCGTGTAAAGCATATCTTCAAAAAGCGCTATCTCTTTCCCGGTAATCTCCCCAATATTTTCAGACTTTTTGCGCAGTACCTGCTCGGGGTATTTTCTAATCTCTAATATTTTCATTTTTGCCCAAAGTTTTTATTTATCTTTTCCATTCTGTCTCTGTCTTTTTTGTTCAATTTAGCCAGGCATTCGCTGTAAAAATTGCATCTGGGACAGCAGATATCTTCTTCGTGGCGCTCTCCGCGGTACCACTTTGTATCGCAACTCCAGTAGACCTGGCACCTCTCGCAACAGTGCAGTTTTGCCTTCTTCCACCTGATCATTTTTTAGCGCCTCCTTTTTAGGATTTTCAAGATGCCTTTATGCACGGCTCGGTTTGAGGCAATATACCTTTTTGTATCTATGCTCCAGGGCTCGCCTTTAAAATCTGTTGCCTTTCCGCCTGCCTCCTCGACTAAGAGAAGCCCGGCGGCAAAGTCCCAGACCTTATCGTTAAATTCTACCTCTGCCTCGGCCTTACCCTCGGCTAGATAACTTAAAGCCCTCACAGTAGAACCAAACATACGGATATTGAAGACCTGATCTGAAAGCTTACCTAATTCTTTAAGCATCTCAACCTTGTTAAGGCGGATGCTGCTGTCATAAATCAAGGTGGCCCGGTTTAATCTTCTTTTGGAAACGGTTATTCTTTTGCCGTTGAGATAAGCGCCTTTTCCTTTTTGGGCAATGTAGAGCTCATCTGTTAGAGGCATATAGATTAAGCCCAAAACAACCTTTTCCTTAAATGCTACGGCTACAGAGGTACCAAAGACCTCTAACTGATGGACAAGATTGTGCGTTCCGTCTATCGGGTCAATAATCCATTTGAATCCTGAAGCCGAGACAAGATCGGGGCTTTCTTCGGAGATGATACCGTCCTGCGGGAAGTGCTTCTTGATTAATCTGATGATTGCCCGCTCGCACCTTTTGTCAATATTGGTTACCAGGTCGCGGTCGCCTTTGCTTTTGACCTTGAGAGTGCGGCCAAAGCCGGCTGAGATGATTTTGCCTATTTCTTTGCAGGCCCTAACGGCTATCTTCTTTCTTGCCTCAATATTTTTCTTCATTCTTCCTCTCTTGCGCCAAAGATTTTGCTGCCGACCCTGACCATATTTGCCCCTTCTTCTATGGCCGCTTGATAACTATTAGTCATCCCCATAGAAAGATATTCCATTTCCACCCCGCTAAGGCCCAATGCGCCGATTTTACCAAAAATCTTCTTTGTCTCTTTAAAATATGGGCGGGCCTCCTCGGGATTGCCAAAACGCGGCCCCATAGTCATCAGGCCCATCACTTTTATATTCCCCAGGCAGGATATTCTTTTTATAAACGCCTCGGCCGCATCCGGAAATACACCGAACTTTTGTTCTTCGCGGCCGCTGTTTATCTCCACAAGCACCGGCATGACCTTGCCCTCTTGCGCGCAAAAGCGGTCAATCTGTTCTGCCAGTTCTTGAGAATCAACGGTCTCAATCATATCAAAAAGCTTTACTGCTTTCTTTATCTTATTTTTCTGCAAATGCCCGATAAAATGCCATTTTACTCTGTTGCCGATTACCCTGTATGCCTTCTCTGCCTCCTGGAGATAATTTTCGCCGATAATTTTAACGCCCGCTTCTATGGCCTCTTGAATCTCTGCTGCATTTCTGGTTTTGGC
>Ga0315548_1001194_pt1 | contig 22430 bp, 18 predicted proteins | sample SalMarSW160110MG_2_FD_202540 | JGI IMG/M metagenome (GOLD analysis project Ga0315548, IMG submission 202540) | Salt marsh sediment microbial communities from the Plum Island Ecosystem LTER, Massachusetts, United States - Salt Marsh Sediment SW1601-110 ...
CAGATGGCATACATATATCAAACCCGGTACCTGGCCTGATTCTGATATGCTTGCTCTCGGCAGAATCGGCATCCGCGCCGAAAGAGGACGCAACAGGATGAGCAGATTCACCGATGATGAGGAAATCACCCTTATGACTCTCTGGTGCATCAGCCGTTCACCTTTAATGTTCGGCGGCGACCTGCCGAGCAATAACGAATGGACACTAAAACTAATCACCAATCCGCTCGTACTTGCCGTGAACCAGAACAGCAAAAACAATAAGCCCCTGTTCGAAGGCAATCTGACCGCCTGGACAGCCGATGTCCCTGACAGTGACGATAAATACCTTGCCGTTTTTAATCGGACTTCCGTGGATGCTCAAAACGTAAATGTTTCGCTCGAAGATATCGATTTTGAAAATGTTAAGGTCACCGACCTTTGGTCCGGCCAAGAGTTAGGAACATTCAGCGGGCAGTTTGCGCCTTTGATACAGCCGCACGGCGCAGGCCTGTATCGATTGACACCAATTGACGCAGAAGAAAATTAAAGAACTTCGCTGAAAGCGGGCGACGCAGGATAAGAGTATATTACCAAAAATGTCTGTTTGCAAAAGCATGGCCGGAGCCAGATTTAAGATATTTTTCAAATGCTTCTGCTTTACGGTTGTCCTCAAATCGAATAGCAGCAATTACCTTCCAGGGTTTGAATTTGTTAGTATGTGGTGATTTACCTGTATTATGCTCTTTGATTCGTTTATTTAAATCTGATGCAATTCCTATGTATCGTTTATTCGGATTAGAAATACTTTGAAGAAGGTATACATATTTCATATTTTGTCGTCTTTGAATAATTTATTTAAGTCCTCCTTCGCCATTCTACTTCGCTTCCTTCTTCGCCTGTAAGGCTACGAAGGATAAAAAAAGCTTCGTAGAATCTGGCTATGGAGGACATCCTGCATAGCTCGCTGAAAGCGAGCGACGCAGGATGGAGCCTATGGGATTCGAACCCACGACCTCTTGCATGCCATGCAAGCGCTCTCCCAACTGAGCTAAGGCCCCGGATAAAATCTCATTCTATCACGCACCGGTCGTTGTGCAAATAAAAAAACCAGCTCAATAACCTGCTTGTCTATGGGACATTTCCCTGCGAAAATAATGCGGCAGGAAAGCCCTTTTATATTGACACTCTATGCCGGATAAAATAAATTGCCGGCAGGATTTGTTATACAATATTAAGTTGGAGATGAGTGAAGAAATATTTAACTGTTGACTTTGGGGTCGCTTTATTTCTGACTTAAAGGGCAGTTTATTGAAGGAGCGATAATGGATGATAATATTAAATTCGATGACTATGGCAGTCACCTGGCGGTATTAGAGAAAATATTTACTGTTTTTGAAGTAAAAAGTGTTCTTGAATTTGGTCTGGGCGACTTCAGTACATCGTTTTTCGTCACTCATTCCCGCCTGGTCGTCAGCGTTGAGCAGGAAAGCCGAGAATGGCATGAAAAAATAAAAGCCAAAATTAATTCTGAAAACTGGCATTCCGTTTTCCAGCCCGACCCGCGTGAAGTATTCCGACATTTTGATGCTGCAAGTCAAAGGTTTGATTTGATTTTCAGCGACGGCCTTGCCACGACAAGGTGCCTGGTGGCCAACATGGCGATGGAGAGAAATGTTCCGCTGGTCTTATTGCATGATGCTGAAAAGATATGGTATTATCAATGGAACCTGCTTGATATTCCCGCTAACTACAGCCGATTCGATTTCCGTAATCAACAGGGAAGTGGTAAAGTTACAACTGTCCTGGCAAACAATAGTCAGAATATACTGGAGCAGTTGGAAATTGATGGTCATGAGAGGATTTTGCAGGCCTACAGTACCCCGAACCAGCCGGTTTTTCAGCTCCAATATGGCAAATTAAAAAGCTCATTTGCCGGCCGCTTGTAAAAATAGCTTTATATATAAGCTGTTGAATAAAATACTGGAAAAATCCTGACCTTTCGGTATAATCCTGTTTTTGCCACTCATTTTAAGGGTTTAATTCTATGCGAACCAGAGAGCACCTTACGCCTTACGGCAATAAGCCGATGGTTACTCCCATCGTATCAGCAGTAAATTATGAGTACGTTTCTTTCGAAATCCTGCGGCAGATTACCGACGGCGAGATAGACGGCTACACTTACCACCGCGACGACAATCCCACTGTCCGTGCGGTAGAGAAGGAAATAGCTCTGATGGAAAAGTGTCCCGATTGCGTTATTACAACGACGGGAATGGCGGCTCTAACGATGATTTTCCTGATGTACCTGAAAGCCGGTGATAACCTGATAACCTTCCATGATGTATATGGTGCCAATTATAAGGTTGGCCTTATTCTTGAAAAGTTTGGCGTTGAGGTTACCTGGCTGGATGCAGCCGAGCCTGAAAAAGTGGCCGAAAGCATAAAAGAAAATACTCGAATGATTTTCTGCGAGACACCCAGTAACCCGCTGGTCAAGGTTGTTGATATAGAGTACCTGCGTCGCCAGGCAGACCGGGTTGGTGCGATACTTGTCGTCGACAATACATTTGCCACTCCTTACCATCAGCTGCCTCTGGAACTCGGGGCCGATTTGATTGTGCACAGCGCTACCAAGGGTCTCGGCGGACACAACGACCTGATGGCCGGTGCAATCGCCTGCTCGACAAAGCAATATTATGACGAGCTTTGGTTCACGCGTCAGGCGATAGGAACCACACTCGATGCCTTCTCTGCGTCGCTTTTGGAACGAGGCTTAAAGACTTTTGAGATACGCGCAGCAAAAATGTCTGAAAATGCAATGGCAATCGCAGAGTTTCTGGCGGACCATCCGAAAATTACCCGAATCTGCTATCCGGGCCTGCCGGATGACCCCGGCTATAAAATAGCCTGCAGGCAGATGAAAAAAGGATTCGGAGGGGTTCTGGCCTTTGACGTGGGAAAGACTCAGGATGAAGCTAAAAAATTTGTCGAGAAGCTGAATGTGATTTATCACGCTGTAAGTCTCGGCTGTACGGAAACGCTTGTTTGTTTACCGGTGCTGACAACGATGCTGTATCTGCCCGTGGAGCGAAGGACAATTTTTGGTGTCAGGCCGAACACAGTTCGATTATCAGCCGGTATCGGCGATACAAACGAGCTTATTGAAGATTTGAAACAGGCGCTCGAGTAATCATAGATTGAATCGACTGCCTTGATTTCTGACTCATTAAATGTTATACATTCATAATGTCAAATCCGTGGATTTTTTACCCGGGTACGCATAAAAAAGAAAAAGGAGGCTCAAATGAAATCCAAATTATATATATTCTTTGCATTTTTGTTGTTGGCAGCAGCAATATCCTATGGTGCTGAGAAACAAAGCCTCATAAAAGGCGCAGCAAAGGTGGAAAAGCTGGCAGGCGGTTTTATTTTTACCGAAGGCCCTGCCGCTGACGCCAAGGGCAATGTGTACTTTTCGGATATCCCCAACAATAAAATTCACATCTGGTCGCTTGAGGGAAAGTTATCAACTTTTATTGAAAACTCTGAAGGTGCGAACGGCCTGTATTTTGATAAGGACGGCAATTTGATTGCCTGCCAGGGCGGCGGGAAAAAGCTGGTTTCCATCGACCCGAAGGGCAAAATAACAGTGCTGGCTGATAAGTACAACGATAAACTATTTAACAGTCTTAATGACCTGTGGCTCACTCCTGACGGCGGTGTGTATTTTACAGACCCGCGCTACGGCAGCAGGGAGAGTATGGGCCAGGACGGCGAGCATGTTTATTATCTCTCAGACGACAGAAAAAGGCTCATCCGCATTATAGACGATATGGTCAGACCGAATGGCTTGATTGGAACAGCCGACGGTAAATTGCTTTACGTTACAGACCACGGGAGCAGGAAAACCTTTGTGTATACCATCAATGAAGACGGCTCGCTGTCGAATAAGAAGCTTTTTGCGGAGCAGGGTGGTGATGGTATGACAATAGATAATAAGGGCAATGTCTATCTTGCCACAGATACTGTAACGATTTATAATCGAGCCGGCGAAAAAATCGAAGAAATCGAAGTCCCTGAGAGGCCGTCTAATCTGTGTTTTGGGGGGGAAAATAACGATACACTGTTTATAACTGCAAGGACTTCGTTGTATTTGATTCCTATGCAGGTAAAAGGGGCTCAGAAAATGGAAGCAAATTACTTGCAGAAATTCGAAGAGGATATTTTCAGCACTTCTGAAGGTGATTTGAAGATTACCTTTATCGGTCATGCAACATTGATGTTTGATTTCAACGGCAAGATTATTCATATAGACCCTGTGAGCAGGGAAGCTGATTATACCAGGATGCCTAAGGCTGACCTTATTCTGGTTACGCATGAGCACGGCGACCATTTTGATAGCGGGGCTATAGAGGCTATCCGAAAGGATAATACTGAGCTGGTCTTTACAGAGGCCTGCTCGGAAAGGATGGCTGGCGGTATTGTGATGCGAAACGGCGACGTAGAGACGGTTCAGGGATTAAAAATCGAGGCTATGCCTGCCTACAATATTGTGCATAAGCGTTCCAGCGGCGAGCCTTTCCATCCAAAGGGCAGGGGTAACGGATATGTGCTAAGCTTCGGTGATAAAAAAGTTTACGTGGCTGGCGACACAGAAAATATACCGGAGATGAAGGAATTGAAGGAAATCGACATCGCTTTTTTACCTATGAATCTGCCCTATACGATGACGCCGGAGATGGCAGCCGATGCGGCTAAAGCTTTTTGCCCAAAGATTTTATACCCGTATCACTACGGCGAGACGGATACGAGCTTAATCGTTGATTTACTGAAAGATTCAAAGAATATCGAGGTCCGTATTCGTAATATGCCTTAAGATAGCCTGAAATTTGAGAGCTGAGAGACCGAGAAAAATTTTTTTAGTATTTAGCGAATTGTTGATAAAAAGTTTCTTGACGAGACGTACTTTACGTTGATAATTAATACCAGATTTTGGTTTTTCCCCAGGAATAGTTTTTCAATTTGAAAGGAGGCCATCATGGCAAAGAAGATTTTAACCGGCATTCTTATCATTTTAATGTACGTTTTTGTCGGCTGCCGCCAAATGGACAGCGGCGCATCTCAAATTGTTCCTCCCCGTATCAAAGCCGCACCTGTGGTTGAGCCTGTAGAAGCAGGCGAGGCTGACGTCGTTGAACAGATGACTGCTAATCGGGAGGCTTACCGCAACGCGCTCAAAACTATGATTAAATATTACAGCGAGAAAGGCAACAATATGAAATTGGGCTGGGCCAAGGGCGAACTTAAGCAGCTTGATGATATACCGCAGTATCAATATATAATCGAGGCGATGGTGGCACCCGAGACATTAAGAGCTACCACTTCTATTAACGAAGCTGACTATATGTATCGCGAGGCTGTGCGAGTTGAGAAAGATGCCGGCAAGTTAATTCTCTTCAAGCACGAGGATCACCTGCGCAGCGCTCTTGACATATACAACCAGATTATTAAGAAACATCCAACGAGTGACAAAATTGACGATGCAGCATTCAGGGCGGCAGGCATTCACGAGTATTTCAAGGATTATACCATAGCAGTTATCTATTACAAAAGGGCTTTTCAGTGGAATACCCAAACGCCTAATCCTGCGAGATACAAAGCAGCCTATATTCTGGACAAGTACCTGCACCGAAGAGATGAGGCCCTTGAGCTGTACAAAGAGGCACTCGCAAAGGAAAAGCTGGGCAGTAGCAGAGTTGATTATATAAAAACCAGAATTGCGGAACTAACCAAAGCCGATTAGTACGGCAGATGATTAAGTCCTTTTAAGACAATGTCCCTTAAAGTAGACGAGCGGGTCTGGCTGGAAGTCAGGCCCGTTTTTTTATATATACCCTTAAGGGTAGTAAGTGTCCGCGAATAAAGCCGTAACTGATTATTTTTAAGGTACTTACCCGCGGATAAACGGGAAAATTCAATCGAGTCTTAGTATAAAGTAAGAATGGCAACAGGTTTCGAAGATAAACTGGCTGGATTTATCAAAAAGAACAATCTGTTCGTCTCAGCGGACAGGATTTTGCTGGCTGTCTCCGGCGGGGCGGATTCCACAGCACTTTTATATACACTTTGCTCGTTGAGAGAAAAGTCAGTCATAAAAGCCGAGCTTTTCTGCGCTCATATCAACCACCTTTTAAGAGGTGCAGAAAGCGACGGTGACGAGCAGTTTGCTGTGCGGCAGGCTGATATATTGAAGCTGCCGATAGCTACTGAGAAAATCGATGTTCGAAGTTTCGCAAAACAAAATAAACTGTCCATCGAGACAGCGGCGAGGCAGTTAAGGATTGAGGCTCTCATCGAAATCGCCAGGAAAAATAAATGCAGCCTTGTAGCCACCGCTCATCAGGCCGATGACAATGCTGAAACCGTTATTCATAATATTATTCGGGGTACCGGCCTGCGGGGTCTTGCTGGTATCTGGCCTAAAAAAATTTTTGATGGGGGCATTGATTTTGTCAGGCCTATGCTTTGCGTTACCAGAGCACAGATTACCGACTATCTTGAACAAAGAAATTTGAAGTGGCGAACAGATAGAACCAATGAGGATTTGACGTTCAGGAGAAATTTTATTCGCCATCTTTTGCTGCCGCAGCTTCAACGAAACAGTGATATTTCGCTTGCTGAACAGTTATCCGGCCTTTGTCAATCGGCTCGCAGGCTTTACAATTCTGTTTGTAATATCGCTGAGAGACTCTGGCCTGAGGCGATAGAGGTAAATAGGAACAACTTAAGAATTGATTTGAAAATTTTTTCAGCTCAACATCCTGAAGTGCAAATCGAGCTTGTTCGACGGAGCCTGTCCGGTCTTGGCAGCGGCCAGAAAGACTTGAACCGCCTGCATTATGAAAAAATATTGCAGCTGGCACGAAAGAAAGTCAGTAACAAGAAAATAGGCTTGCCCGGCGGCTTTACAGTTCACCGTGAATACGATAAGCTTATTCTTAAGCGTCCGGCAAAAGCCGAAAGCCGAAAGATTCCTGATGAAATTTTTGCGCTAAATATTCCGGGCATACAAAAATTCGGAAGCTTTGTTATAGAAAGTAAATTTTTAGCTGCTTCGCAAAAAATAATCGAGAATATCAAAAGTAATAAAGACAATTTCACAGAGCATTTTGACTTCGATAAGCTGCAGCTGCCGCTCTGGATTCGCCGTCGCAGGACAGGCGACAAATTCCAGCCTTTGGGGATGCTCTCTCGAAAAAAGATAGGCAAATTCCTTACCGACTTGAAGGTGCCGCAGAATGTGAGAGAAAAAATGCTGGTGGTTACCGACAGTGAGAAGATAATATGGCTGTGGCCGATTAGAATAGCTGAACCGGCTAAGATTACAAACAGTACTAAAAAAATCCTTCAACTGAAAATAACAGATTCCCAAAATTCGTATAATTATTTAAAATGCTGAAAACAAGGAACGATTATGATAGACCGGCAACAATTACTTGAGCATGCAAAAAATCAGAACGCTACGGACATACATATATGTGCGAATACACCTGTACTGTTCAGAATCGGCGGCAATCTGGTCCCTATCACAAAGGAGATACTTACCGCTGAGCAAAGCAAAGAGATATCGCTGCAGCTTCTGACCGACGAGCAAAGGCAGGAGCTTGAAGAGAGCCTGGACTACGACTTTATGCTTACAGAGACCATCGGCAGATACAGGGTCAATGTCGGTTATTTCAACGGTACCATCGGGGCTACAATCAGAATACTTCCGACAAAGCCGCGGACAATCAAAGAGCTTTATCTTCCCGATATCGTAAAAGATTTGGCCTGTCGGACCAAAGGCCTTGTCCTGATTACAGGCAGCACCAGCCAGGGCAAGACTACAACTATGTCGGCTATGATAGATGAGATAAACGCAAATTTCACCAAGCACATAATCACTATTGAAGACCCGATTGAGTACGTGCATACGAACAAGAAGGGCGTTGTAAGACAGAGAGAAATCGGCAAGGACACCAAGTCATTTTATACCGGTCTGCGAGCCGCTCTCAGGCAGGACCCCGATGTCATTGCAATAGGTGAGATGCGGGACTACGAGACGATAAGGATAGCTCTGGCTGCTGCGGAGACCGGTGTTCTTGTGCTTTCGACACTTCACACCATATCGATAGACAAAATTATAGAAAGACTTTTGAGCTATGCACCCTCGGCAGCCGAGGGCCAATTGAGATTTCTGCTTGCAGAATCGCTGCAGGGGATAGTCCACCAGGAGCTAATCCCGACAGTAAAAGGCGGGCAAAGGGTGGCGACCGAGGTAATGGTAACAACCGGTGCAGCCAGAAATATAATAAGAAGAAAAGGGGGCTTTTTCCTCAGAAGCGTTATTGAGACAGGTAAAAAGCACGGTATGATTACAATGGTGGATTCGTTAAACGAGCTTCTTGCAGAAAAGATAATAAGCGAGGACGCTGCAAAAAGTGTACTCGTAAATTACACTTAATTCTCTATTGGGGCCTGCGTTTTTGGAAGCAACTATTCTGAAAAAACAGCCTGTAAAATGGACAGGGGGCTTAAAATCCTTGACATTTCACTTCATTTTCGTTACGTTTATGCAGATTTTCTGGTAGTGCCGCCCGCCTCGCGGCGAGCCGCAGGCCTCGCGGCCTTCGAGCCGAGGGGCCGCGGGTTGGTACTTCTTCAAAATTTATTTTTGTTGTTGTTATCGGGAGGTTAACTTGAGAGCACTTTCAGGCATACAGCCGTCCGGGCGGCTGCATATTGGGAATTTCTTTGGGGCGATGAGTCATCAGTTGAAGCTGCAGGCTGAAAACGAATGTTTCTACTTCATTGCGGATTATCACGCCCTGACGAGCAATCCATCGCCGGACGAAATAGCTCAAAACGTGCTGGACGTCGCAATCGACTATATTGCCCTTGGTCTGGATACGGACAAGACGGTTTTCTGGCGCCAATCGGATGTACCTGAGGTAACCGAACTCACGTGGCTGCTTTCGTGTATAACGCCGATGGGACTGCTGCAGCGCTGCACCAGTTATAAGGACAAGGTATCTCAGGGCTTCAGCCCCAATCACGGCCTGTTCGCGTATCCTGTCCTGCAGGCTGCGGATATCCTTATTTTTAACAGCGATATTGTTCCCGTCGGTGCAGACCAGAAACAGCATATCGAGGTCGCGCGCGATATCGCCATAAGGTTCAATAATGCTTACGGCGAAATTCTCACTCTGCCTGAAGACTACATCATCGAGTCGGTTGCGGTCGTGCCCGGCCTGGACGGCAGGAAAATGAGTAAAAGCTATGGCAATGCGATTGAGATATTCGAACCTGAGGATAGTATCGAAAAGAAAATTATGCGCATCGTAACGGATTCCACGTCTGTCGAGCAGCCTAAAGACCCTGACAAGTGTAATGTCTTTGCTCTTCTGAAGCTTATCGCTTCGCCCGAAGAGCTTGCTGAATGGGAGAACAGATATCGCAGCGGTGGTATGGGTTACGGCCAGGTTAAAAAGCGGCTGGCTGAGCTTATGATAGAGTATTTCAGGCCCTTTAGAAAGAAAAGAATAGAGATGGAGAACAACATTGATTACGTCAAAAAGACCCTTGCCGACGGTGCACGGCGGGCAAAAGCTGTCGCTTCAGAAACGCTGGCCCGGGCAAGAAATGCCGTCGGATTGGGAAGATAATAAAATGGCCGACAAGCTCGTCACAATTGCAAGGTTTATGGATTATATGGAGGCTGAGCTTGCCAGGCAAAAACTCGAAGACTTCGGAATCAAAGCAGTGGTAACAGGGCAGAATGCCTCGAATATTTATCCGGGCATATCTGCTATTGCAGGCCCTGAGCTTCAGGTCTTTGAGAGTGTGTCCGAAGAAGCCGCCAAAATCCTCGAATCTGACGAAAGACAATGAAAATATGACTGATTATCGTGTAAATCTTGATATCTTTGCAGGCCCGATGGATTTGCTTTTGTATCTTGTCCGCAAAGAAGAGGTCGATATTTATGACATACCGATAACAAGGATAACCGACCAGTATTTGCAGTATATTGAAATGTTAAAAAGTCTCGATATTGACCTGGCTGGCAGCTTTCTTGTAATGGCGGCGACACTGATGCAGATAAAATCGGCTATGCTCCTGCCGAGAGCCGAGCCCGAATATTCCGACGACGGGGATTTGGCTGACCCACGCGCAGAGCTGATTCGCCAACTGTTAGAATATAAGAAATTTAAGGATGCCGCCAATATGCTTGATAGTGCTGCGCAAGAGGCTAAAAATCGCTACAGCCGTCCAGATATTATTATCCAGAAATTAAAACCCGATGCCGAACCGGAGCTCGATATGGAGCAGGTCAGCGTCTGGGACCTGCTTGAAGCCTTTGATGTCATATGCAGGGCTACGGGAACAACCTACCAGATAAAACATATCACCGACGAAACTCCTATCGACTTGTACCAGATAGAGGTTCTGGCACAATTGCAGGCTGAAGGGCCGCTGCTTTTTGAGACAATTTTTGCGTCAAAGCCTAACCGTCTTGTAATGATAGGCCTGTTCCTTGCGGTTCTTGAGCTTATTCGAGACGGGCTGGTTTCTGTCAAGTACATTGCGGCCTCAAGTTCATTTCAGATCAAGGCCTTGACTGATGAACCGGCTGAACAGGCCGTCCAGAAAGCTATAGCTGCTTCTGATGGGCAAAGCGGAGCTGCTATCGACAAAACCGGCTGGCAGCAAACGAAGCTCTCTGCGGCTGAGCAAAAACCGCCTATTCCGGTCGTCGAACTGCCTGCGAAAAAAGCTCATAAACAAAAAGACTATGAAAAAGTTGAGCTGACCGGCGAAAACGAACAACAAACTTCAAATTAGCGTTTGACACGATTGTTTCTTTTCCTTAAAATACTTTTTTGTTTAGAAATAGTTTTGTTTCTCAAACCGGTACTTGAAAGGATTGAACAATGGCTGGTAATGTGATTGAGCTGACAGACGCTGAATTCGATGGGGTTGTTCGGGACTCTGATGTGCCTGTGCTTGTGGACTTCTGGGCTCCATGGTGTGGGCCTTGTAAAATGATGGCTCCCATTCTGGAAGAGATTGCTAATGGATACACAGGGAAGGCAAAGGTATGCAAGATAAATACCGATGATTCACGTGACAGTGCAGTAGAATTCGGCATTAGCTCGATTCCAACCTTAATTTTGTTCAAGGGCGGGCAGGTACAAAATACGTGGGTCGGTTTAACAAACAAAGACAATATCACAGCAGCCATTGATGAGGTGCTTTGAGAGGCGGCGGTTCAAATCCAGCTTGGCCGTGACCTTCATCAGGTCCTGCATCGGGACTATCAGATTTTTTGCATCAGCGGCCGCCAAATTCCGTGGTTTCCTCCTGAAACGAATAATTTAATGATATCTTATTGGCCTTATAAGTAAATATGACTCGATAACTTATTAAAAATCTGCTTTAATATATGTTCTGTTTATTTAATGCAGGCTCAGAGTCTTTGTATGGAATTCGAATAAGGCCGAAAAGATGTCGCACAAGATAATATCAAAAAAGCAGCTCAGTGAGAATGTATTTACTGCTGAAATCGGGGCTCGGTTTGTCGCAGAAGCAGCCAGGCCGGGCCAATTTGTCATAATCAGCGTAAACGCAGAGTTCGGCGAGAGGATACCTTTGACAATCGCTGCCTTCGACCGCCAAAAAGGCACCATCAGCCTTATCTGGCAGCGGGTCGGCAAAACCACCGCTCAATTGGCTGATATGAAGGTCGGCGACGAATTGGCGGCGGTAACAGGGCCGCTCGGAAATCCCGCGCATATAGAAAAATTCGGTACCGTAGTCTGCGTAGGCGGCGGTATCGGCAATGCACCGTTGCTGCCGATAACAAGAGAATTGAAAAAAGCAGGCAATACTATCATCACAATCCTCGGCGCCAGGAGCAAAGACCTGCTTATTCTTGAGGATGAATTTGCAAAAATAAGTGACGAGCTTATTGTAACGACGGACGACGGCTCATACGGACGTAAAGCTCTTGTCACTGAACCTTTAAAGCAGGTTTGTCAGCGAGCGCCGAAACCCGACCAGGCCTTTGCAATCGGCCCGGCTGTGATGATGAAGTTCTGCTGTGAGGTGACAAAAGAATTTAATGTCCCTACGCAGGTCTCACTGAATACGATTATGGTTGACGGAACCGGTATGTGCGGCGGCTGCAGAATCGAATATGACGGCAAGCCGAAATTTGTCTGCGTTGACGGCCCGGAATTTGACGGCCATAAGGTCAATTTCGATTTGATGATTAAGAGACTAAACGCCTACAAAAACCAGGAAGAAAAAGCGTATGAGCATTATAAAAAACACGGCTGCAAAATAGGGCTTGATAAAAAAGATACTGATAAAGAAATAAAAAAATAAACAGGAAAGTTCGTGGTGGCGGAAAAAGAAGAAGAAAAACTTCTTAAACATCTTTTGGATAAACAAAAAAGAGGTGAGCTCACGGCTGCTGAAAGGTACGAAATATTACCTCAGCAGATGCCGCAGCAGGCTCCCGCCGAGAGAGTACACAACGTAAGTGAAGTGGCTCTTGGGTTTACCGAGACGCAGGCAAGGCTCGAAGCGATGAGATGCCTGCAATGCAAAAATGCGCCCTGCATAAAGGGCTGTCCCGTGCAAATCAGGATAAAAGACTTCGTGACAGCCACCGCAGAAGGCGATTTCAAAAAGGCCCTGAATATTATCAAAGAAAACTCTCTCTTGCCGGCTGTCTGCGGCAGAGTATGCCCGCAGGAAACCCAGTGTCAACTGGAATGTACCGTTGGTAAGAAGTTCAGGGATACAGGCATGGCGGTTTCAATAGGCAGACTTGAGAGGTTTGTTGCCGATAACGCCGAAACTGAGGACAGCGTTCCCGCTGTTGCTGCTGCCACGGGGATGAAGGTCGCTGTAATCGGTTCAGGACCGGGCAGTATCGTTGCCGCTACCGATACCAGAAGGGCAGGGCACGATGTTACGATATTCGAGGCCTTTCATAAGCTGGGCGGTGTGATGGTTTATGGAATACCTGAATTCAGGCTGCCAAAATCCATTGTTCAGAAAGAAATCGATACTTTAATAAAGATGGGCGTCAAAATCATTCCGAACTTTGTTGTCGGCAAGACAAGAACCATCGAGCAGTTAATGAATAAGGATGGTTACGACGCCGTGTTTATAGGCGTAGGAGCGGGGCTGCCAAAATTTATGGATATTGAAGGCGAATCCCTTGTCGGCGTTTACAGCGCCAATGAATACCTGACGCGCACCAATCTTATGAAGGCATATCAATTCGGCTCAGGGGCCGACACCCCGATTGCCCGCTCCAGAAAGGTCGCGGTTATCGGCGGCGGCAATGTAGCGCTGGATGCTGCAAGGGCGGCTCTAAGGATTGGTGCCGAAAAAGTATATCTCGTTTACCGCAGGGCTGAAGAGCAGATGCCTGCCAGGGTAGAGGAAATCCAGCATGCCAAAGAGGAAGGTATAGAATTTCACCTGCTGGCCAGTCCTAAGCGGATTATCGGTGATGAAAACCTGCACGTGAAAGCCATCGAGTGTTTAAGATATGAGCTTGGCGAACCGGACGAGAGCGGCCGACGCCGGCCTATTTCCATCGAAGGCTCTGAATTTCAAATCGATGTTGACACTGTTATTGTAGCCATTGGAAGTATTGCCAATCCGTTGATTCGCAAGACCACGCCGAATCTGGAATTCAACAAATGGGGAAATATAGTTGTCGATGAGAACTGCAAAACGTCAATGGAAGGCGTTTATGCCGGCGGAGATATAGTTACAGGCTCGGCAACGGTGATTCTGGCAATGGGACAGGGCAGAATCGCCGCAGCAGCAATAAATGAATATTTGAAAAGAAAAATCCGAACTAAAAACAAAAACTAAACGAAAAGTGCATGCAATTCATTATTTTAACCGTTTTATATTTGACATTTTCAAAATCGTTTATTAGCATTTTCCCTCTTAACAAGTTATCGAAAAAACTTTTTTAAAAGGGCTTCTTATAAGAATGGTAAATTATGGAAATAAAGGCATTTAAGGCACTTAGATTCAACGAAGAGGTTGTTGGGAACGCGGGCGATTGCATCTGCCCGCCCTATGATGTTATCAACGAGCAGCTTCGTGATAAGCTGTACGCGAAGAATGATTATAACACTGTTCGGCTTATCCGTAATAAGCCTACGGCCCAGGACAATGAGACTAATAATCCCTATACCCGTGCGGCAGAGCTTGTTAACGAGTGGATTTCTAAGGGTGCACTGAAAGAAAACGGCTCTGATGCTATTTACGCTTATGTGCAGGATTTTAAGCTGGGCAGAAAAAAATTCAGGCGAGAGGCATTTATCGCGCTGGGTAAACTCGAAGAGCTCGGCAATCATATAAGAGACCACGAAAACACATTAATCGGGCCGAGAACCGACAGGCTGAACCTGCAGAGGGCAACAGCGACACAGTTTGGCCTGATTTTTATGCTTTATGAGGACCCGCAGAAAATCGCCGATAAAATAGTCGCGAAAACTTCACAGCAAAAACCTCTGGTAGAGTTTGCTGACGAGGACAATGTTGAGCATCGGCTTTTCGCGATAGGCGACAAAAACGATATTGATGCAATTCGCAGTATGATGGACGATAAAAACTGCGTCATTGCCGACGGCCATCACCGTTATGCATCGTCTCTTAGTTACTATAAAGAGACAGGCAATCCGAAAGCGGCGCATCAGGTAATGGCTTTTGTCAATACCCTTCATGACGGTATGATTATCCTTGCAACGCACAGGCTTGTTTACGGTCTGAAGGACTTCAGCACAAAACAACTGCTCGAAGGTCTTAAAGCCAACTTCGACATAACCGAATATAAATTCGACAGCGAGACAACAAAGCAGCAGGCGGAGGAAAAAATGCTCAAGCGGATGAAGAAGGAGTCGGCCGGACACAGAAATGCTTATGGAATATATACGGGCGACGGCGTTTTCAGGGTAGCGGTCCTTATGGACAAGTCGGTTATGGATAAGACCCTGCCTGATAAAAGCAGCACGTACCGTTTACTGGATGTCGCGGTGCTTCACAAGATGATACTCGAGGGCATTCTTGGAATAGGCGAAAAACAGCTTGATGAAAAAACTAATCTCGAGTATGTCAAGGACACTCCCAACGCCGTCAGCGATACCATAGAAAGAGTCGACGCAAAGCAGATACAGGCGGCGTTTTTTACCAATCCTGAGAAAATAAAAATGGTACAACAGGTTGCCAATGCGGGCGAAAAAATGCCCCAGAAATCAACCTTCTTTTTCCCGAAAGTTTATTCGGGTATGACTATTTATAAAATATGATTTTTTAACAGGAGAAAATCAATGGTTGACTGGAAAAATCCACCAAGGTTGTTTATTCCCGGCCCGGTACACGTTGTCGATGACGTTTTGCAGCAGCTTGCAAGACCAACCCTCGGACATCGGCTCAAAGAATACGGCCAGCTTCATTCGGAAACAACCGAAATGCTAAAAAAGATATTGTTCACTGGGCAAAATGTGTTTTTATCAACGTCTTCGGCCTCAGGGCTATGGGAAGCTTCTATTCGCAACTGCGTTGCGCCCGACGAAACTGTACTGGCGACAGGCTGTGGTGCCTTTAGCGAAAAATGGGCTACTGTCATCAAAAGCTGCGGCAGAAACGTCGATACTCTGAAGGTCGAGTGGGGCAAAGCAGTTACTGCCGAGCTTATTGATGAAAAACTTGCAACCGGCAAATATGCAGCCGTTACCCTCGTACACAACGAGACAAGTACAGGCCTGATGAATCCTATGGAAGAAATAAGCGAAATGATGAAACAGAAATACCCCGATATTCTGGTATTTGTCGATTCGGTCAGCGGAATGATAGGACTGCCTTTGAAGTTTGACGAATTAGGCTGGGACGTCGGTTTTGCCTCGGTGCAGAAGGCCTTTGCAATCCCGCCCGGATTCGCCGTCGCAGCAGTCAGCAACAGAGCGCTTGAGAAAAGCAGGAACGTTCCGAATCGCGGCTACTATTTCGACTTCGTACAATGGGCAAAGTCGAATGAAAAGAATCAGACGCTCGTGACGCCGAGCATCCCTCATATAATGGCTCTGAACTATCAGTGCAAAAAGCTGCTCGCGGAGGGTATGGAAAATGTCTGGGTAAGACACAAAAAAATGGCTGACTTCGTCAGGAGCTGGGCAAGAGAAAAATTCGAGCTGTTCTGCGAGGAAAAGTACGCCTCAAATACTCTTACGGCAATCAAAAATACCAGAGGCATCAATGTCGCTGAAACAATAAAAGCAGTTCAGGAAAAACACAACACGGTCTTCGGCAACGGCTACGGCAAGCTGAAAGAAGAGACCTTCAGAATCGCTCATATGGGTGATATTACAATTGATGATGTCAGGGAGCTGACCGGCTGGATAGATGAAGAAATCGGATAAGAAAAATGACGGTTTACGAGCCAAAAGCCTCCGGAAAGACGGGGGCTTTTTTATTGGCTTCAATGATTTGCTTTCAGCTTGGCTCTTCTACCGAATAAATGCAGCAGAAACAGAACGACAAATGGAACTGTCAGTATTACAGGTACTACTGATATATACAATACTTGAATGTAGTTTTTTTGTTGTTTGACGCCGGATTTATAGAATGCGTCACAGACTCTTTTATTCCATTTACAGAGCCATTTGTCGAAAAGCAATACCTGGCCTTTTTGCTGTTGTCTTATTTTGAAGACGGAATTTTTTCGCCAGTTTATAAGCTCGTCGGCGATTTTTTTATTTTGCTCCTCGGGAAATTCTTGGGGATTCAGCTCATTCGGGTCTTCAGCGAGGTCAAATACATTTACTTCTTCGTCAATGGGATTGTATACGAATTTTTTGCCGTTTTGGACAAAGCCGCAAGGCCCCTGCAGCATCCAGCAGGCAAAATGCACCTTTCGGTCGTTAACAGTTTTACCGAGCATATTTTGTCCTTCGAACGGTCCTTTTTCGACATCGAAACCAAGCAGTGATAGTATCGTCGGAGTAAAATCTATTGAGCTTGCGGGTTCCTGGATTACGGTATTCGGCTCAATCAGAAAAGGTGCACGCATTACCCAGGCAACCCTCAATGCTTCCTCGAAAGCAACCCGCTCATGCACAAGAGAGCCGTGTTCACCGAACGCCTCGCCATGGTCGCCGATGACGCAAAAAATTGTGTTGTCATAAAGGTTAAGTTTTCTCAATTCATCGTCGAGAGCCTTTATAAATAAATCAGTATATTTTATTGTCTGTTTATATTTGTCGATGAGCTGCCCATGGGCTTTACCATACCATTTCGGCAGGTCATACGGGTCGTGTGTGACTGAACACATCAGGGTCAGGATGAAGGGCCTGTCGTCTTCTTTAATCCACTCTGCAATCGGCTTGAGCAGAGCAAATTCATCGCTGCCGAGATAACCGACATAAGTATTGGGGTCGTCAAGGTCGTCCCGTGCAAAAAATTTATCGAAGCCGAGATTATGCACCAACGCCGGACGGGCTTCAAAATCACCTTTGGGCGACTGGAAAAAAGCCGTGCGATAGTTCCGTTTCGTTTTCAAAATCATCGGCAAAGAGACATAAGGCTTGGTAACAGGCACAGCCTCCGAAAGGTCCATCGACGCGGACGGAAAAAAGCCTGTCAAGATACCGAAAAGAGCTTTGGTGGTGTGCGTCAGCGAAGTCCGCATACTATCAAAGCATAAGCCCTGTTGTGCAATTTGGCTGATATAGGGCGTCAGGTCATCCTGCTTATTATAAAGAGATGTGTATTTGTATTGAATACCTTCGAGGACAACAATAACAACGTTATAGTTACGGGCAGGCGTATCAGGCATAGAAGCTATGTTTACCTCGTCATTGAACGGAATAATTCTGTGCAGATTTTTAAGGTCGTCCCGAGTCAACCTGTGGCTTTTGTTCCAGAGGCAGGTTATGGCTTTTAGTTGTGCGTTATAACGCATTCCGACAGCAGCAGCCGGTACTGAGCCTCGTTTGGTATCGAAGAGCTTGGCGATAAGAGCGATAAGAATTATAGTTAACAAAACAGCAGTGTTTCTAAAATATTTTGCCTTATCGATTTTCGGAAGGAGCGGTTTTGCCAGGACATAAAACAAAAAGGTAAGAGCAGCGGCGCTGGGCACAAAGATTAAAATCGAAGGCAGCGGCATTCTTATAATATTAACACCGACCATTGAAAAACCGTCCGCAGGGTCCCTGAACAGGGGCAGAAAATTCATCGGTAAAAACTGGACGCCGTTTCTTATCAGCCAGCAGGCGTTAATAACCGACCAGGTGCAGACAAGCGCTGCGGCAAATGTGACTAAACGAAAGATGTTTTTTCGAGGCCAGCGAAAGTAGATGGCAGAAAGAACCACTTCAACACCGAGCAGTACAGCAATATCAGTTAAAACCCATTTTGGATAGTATGAAATAATGGAGTTCCGACAGGCGTGAAAAAACTTTACAGCGATTGTGCAGAATAGGGCGCCAAAAATGATAAAGCTATAAGCCCTGCGCTTTAAAAAGTTAAACCACCGCAGGATTAAGCCGATTGATTCGGCTTCGCTGATAGGTTTTTCTTCACTATTGTCCACAGCCCACCACAATATAAAAAACGCCCTGAAATAACAAACAGTGTCTCTAAAACAACAGGGTAATAAATTATAAGTTAAAATTCTTAAGTACTTGCTCGATAGAAATTTGTGCGTAGCAAATAGAAGTATCCGCTGCGCCGTAGTAAATATTTAATCTGCCGTCCTCTGCAAGCAAACCACAGCAGAAAACCACATTTCCAAAGAATCCAGCCTGCTCATAGTCGGCTTCTGGTTCAAAAATCGGCTTTTCGCTTCTTGCTAAAATCTTCCACGGCTGCCGGCCGTCAAGAAGCACCGCACCAAGGCAATAACGATTATGACGGTCTGAGCCGTGATATATTTCGAGCCATCCTGCATCGGTGCGGATGGGCACGGCGCCGGTACCGATTTTCGCTTCGTCCCAGCCGTCCATTGTTGTGCCCATCAAAAAGCGATGATTACCCCAGCCAAGCAAATCGGGTGACTCGGCAATCCATATCTCATTTTTCCCGAATAGCGGCGAGGCCGGCCGATGCAGTGCATAAAAGTTTCCATTTATCTTCTCAGGGAAAATAGCCACATCCTTATTTTCCGGACAAAATATTATCCCGTGACGCTTAAAGTCCTTAAAATCTTCGGTAGATGCAAGAGCAGTTGTCACGCCGTACCTGCTGACAGCCACATACGTTATGTAGAACGTGCCGTCAATCGCTGTTATTCGGGCATCTTCCAGGCCGAAGCTCTCGTACTCATTAGTCGCAAAGATTGAAGGTTTATTGCAGATTTCGAAATTTTTTCCATCTTTGCTTTTCGCAACTCTCAAATGCGAAAGCGACGTCAGATACGTTCCTTCAGCCGTTTTTACCAATCGCGGGTCGGAAAAATCGATGCTCGCATCATCTTTGCTGAATCTAATCACGTCGATATCTCTTTTTTTGATATTATAGTAAGGCGCCAGAACAACAATCTTTTCGGTGCTGGCCGGCCGTTCCGCCACCCTCGCAAGCAGTATTATTTCGTCGGCGCATCGGGTAACAGCCGGGTTGAATACACCTATAACCTCGAAATCTTCTCTCGAAGGCTCGACATTTTCCGGGCTTATTACGGGATTATTTTCGTAACGCCACACCTGCACTGACAAACTCCTTTTACACAGAGTCGGTTTATTGACGTTTAATGGTTCGGGCGTGTGTAATATATCCATCCGCAGCCAATCTCGCAAGAACAAGTTTCACAGCAAATATGCCATTACATTTGCTGTATCTGATGGGTTTGAACTTGCAGGTCGTAACGGTAAAATGCGGGCCTGTCCGATACTAATGTTGACTAACGCAGGAACTTTTACTATTATTTTTCTGTTTGCCAACGTAGCTCAATGGTAGAGCTCTGGTTTTGTAAACCAGTGGTTGTCGGTTCGAATCCGACCGTTGGCTTTCAAATCCTCTTTGTGATATCCCAAATGCGGTTTTGTGTCCATAATTATCAATTCGTTTGCATTAATCCCCAAGTCCATGCGCCAAGTTAGGCGCCAAGTCATTTGATCAATCCGTTCCAGTTGCTAGAAGATTTTGGTTTTGGGTATTTGAAAATGAGAAGTCGTGCAGTTTAGCAACGGCTTTGGATTCCTGCCCTCTGAAAATGTGAGTGTATCTTGACATGGTTAGATTAATATCGCTGTGCTTCATTATTGACTGGATGATTTTAGGTGTTTCCCGTAAAAAGGAAAGTCCACGGAGAAGATATATCAAGGAGCAAATCCCTTTTTCCAAAAATCTTTTTTCCAACTCAGATTCGTTTCCAGAGAGCACAAGAATTTGATTTTCCATTGATATTTATTGACCAAGATTGTGCAGGTTGTCTTTCAACAAGTTTTCCCTTGAAACTTTTTATCAGGTGCCCTATCTTTTGGTGAGCTCTTAGTGTACGTTCATTTGTAGGGCCGATTCCTTCAATTATTTCATTATATTCGTCTGAGAAAAATCGTTTCATAGATTCTGTTACATAATGGCTGTCAAAAAAGCAACCCACTTTGATATCTATTAAAATTTTTTCAATGAACCCCATCTTCTTATCCTTTCGATTAGACATTGTTTGTTAACTTTTCAATTTATTATTTTCGAGGCGGTAAAAAGCCATACAGTATTCGGCATATTTCTACAGCTTTGGGCGTGGCATATTTAGTGCGTTCATCAAATCTGGCGGGATGTGCCCATCTCAGAAGGCGCTTTTCTGTTGTGCCCGTTAGATTATTACGTTTGTCACCGCAGTCCAAGAGCTGTTCTCTAATCTCCGTAGCAAGAGTTTTAGCTTTCTTTTCCGATATCAATTCCCCAAGAATTTCTGAAAGACGGGTACGGTCAAAATCTTCTAGGATTTTAAGAGGGCTTTTTTCGTTATCTGCTTGGTTTATAGAACTTAAATGAGGAAGCTTCGGAATCAGAACTCTTATCACCTCGGAAATGTTCATATTCCAACTTACAGAAAGAAAATGCAAAGTTTTAATATTGCTAGCAGAAAGACGCACTGTTATTTCCTGATCAAATTTTTCATTCGCCATTTTTATATCCTTTCGAAGAAAATAACTGGTTAATTTTATAACGGCTATATATTGTCTAATAGCTACTTATTTAGTGGCTATTGTACCACATAGGCATGAGTTTTCAAACTTTTTTTGAGAATTCTCGAAAGATTTTGGGGTATAAAACGTTAAGTATTTGATTAGTAAGGACTTATATTGAAAAAAAATTTTCTCGAATATAGGAAATTTATATACCACTTCAAAATCAACAAACCGTTATATCGTCAACAGGTCAAATATCAATATCACCTGAAGTCATCACAAAGAGAGGAGCCATAGAGAAACTCAGTCAGTGAGCTGAACAATAAGGTTGGAGATGCCCCTTAAATGGTAAAGCTGGACAACTGGGGCTGAAGAGAAAAGTCAAGTTCGGCGCCAAGTCAGTCAGAGTAAATGTCAAAAGTGTTTTTTTCTATTGCACTTACACGATTCATGTAGTAGTTTTGTAAACCAGTGGTTGTCGGTTCGAATCCGACCGTTGGCTTTTATTCGTGATGCGTTATGCGTATTGAGTATCGCGTAAAGACCAACTTAACCACATTCACAACACAAATCTCAGAATACTATCGCGGCGTAGCCCACGCTTTCTGCACTTGAGGTATTCATCTTTTCAAGCATAACATCCCTGCTGTTTGTTTGTGCGAGCAGCACACCTTTTTTTCTTCCGAGCTTCTTTGCGGCAGCAACCGCCGCTGCCGCTGCTCCCGCTCCGCAGGCGTTGCCGTTCTCCGCAGCACTGGTGAGCATCGCCTGAGGCACGAGCTTCAAAGCCAAATCAATGAATTGCCTGTCATTGACCTGACTTGCCCATTCGATGGCATTGGTACCAACTCCCATAGGCGTAAAGCCGTAACGAGGCCCGTAATGGGTTAAATCAGTCGAACCGATGCAGACAATTACCCTTTCAGCATCTTTACTGATAATCTCACCGACAGCTTCGCCAAGCTCAACAGCCTGTGGGCCGGGCGGAACAAGTATGGGAACGAGCTTTGCGCCGGCGAACAGGTACTGTATAAAAGGCACCTGTACCTCGATGCTGTGCTCGCCCCGATGTGCATCAGGGCCGCTTACAGCCGTGCCGCTGGCAATCACAGCTTCTGCGAGCTGCTCATCAATAAATATTTCACCGACCGGCGTCTGCCAGCAGCCCCTGTCATAAACTGCAGCCCTTTGCCCGAAGAAGCTGTGAGCAGCTCCAAATATCACGAAGGTGTGAACCTTGT